>Ga0164318_10000218_pt1 | contig 39194 bp, 29 predicted proteins | sample GuaBasSedimGuay9_FD_113734 | JGI IMG/M metagenome (GOLD analysis project Ga0164318, IMG submission 113734) | Subseafloor sediment microbial communities from Guaymas Basin, Gulf of California, Mexico - Guay9, Core 4571-4, 0-3 cm | ecosystem: Environmental > Aquatic > Marine > Hydrothermal vents... | reverse complement strand
ATTTGTGATAAAAGTTTTATTTTAGCCTATATTTATTTAGCGCGTGAAAATTCGATTACAGTACATATTATTGATTATTGGTAGTTTGATAACTCTTAGTGTGTCTGCACAGCAGATGCCAGGTTTTACACAGTATCAAAGTACCATAATGTATTCAAATCCGGCCTATGCGGGTATGCGAGAAGGCATTTGTATAAACGGTTTGATGCGGCAGCAATGGGCTGGGTTTTCCGATACGCAGCGTGGTGATGATGTGAGCCCCCAAACTTTTTTAATTACTGTCGATTCTCCGGTTAAAGTTTTACACGGAGGTGTGGGCGGTTCCATCACTCAGGATGTAACTGGTGGTTTGTTGAAAGATGTAGGACTACAATTGTCTTATTCCTTTCATGCTAACTTAGCTTTTGGAACGCTCGGAATAGGTGCAGGGGTTAACCTGATTAATAAGAGTCTGGATGGTTCAATATTTGATCCGGTTGTTGGTGGAGACCCGGCTTTGGTTACTTCTGAACAAGGCGATATGCGGGCCGATGTTAATTTTGGCTTGTTTCTGATGAATCCGGGAAGATATTATTTTGGCTTTGCAGTCAATAACATCCTTGAGTCTAACTATAAAAAACTTGATCCTAGTGGTACGGATGCAGGCATGAAGAACGACAGGACATTTGTTGTGAATGCGGGCTATAACTTTGTATTAAATAATCCAATTTTTGAAATAGAACCTTCATTAATGGTTATTAGCGACATAGCGTCAACACAATATAATCTTTCTGCAATCGTTACCTACAATAGTCGATTTTGGGGTGGGCTAAATGGTCGTTTGGGAGATTTTGAATCGATTGGTGTAATAGTAGGGGTCAGTTTTAAGGACTTCAGAATTGGTTATGCCTACGACATAAACATGATGGGATATAGTATACCCGGTAGTCATGAAGTAAGTTTAGGCTATTGTTTTAAAATAAAAGGCGACCGATCAAAAACAAGTTATAAGAATACACGTTATTTATAATGCGTAATTTATTATCATTTTAAATGGCTCGAATCAGTATATTTTTATACTTTTGGTGCTCCAAAATCAAAGAAAAATAAGATTAAACGCAATAAATCAAAACTTTAGAGATGAAAAGACTCATATTATATTTGTCTGTTGTTGGCTTTTTGGCTAGTTGCTCCAATTCAGGTAATGGTGAATTGGTTGGAACACGAAAAAAATCCAAACCATTTTATCAACCTGATCCTTATGGAATGGTTTTTATTCCGCAGGGAAGTTATACCATGGGTGCAGCTGATGAAGATATTACTAACAGTTACCTCGTGCAACCGAAAACAATTTCTGTTTCTGCATTTTTTATGGATGAAACGGAAATTACCAATGATGAATACAGACAATTTGTATTTTGGGTTAGAGATTCAATTGCCAGAAGAATGCTTGGTGACGTGAACCCGGAAGAATTTTTGGTTGAAGAAAACGAAAAAACAGGTGAAGTTTACGACCCACCTTATTTAAACTGGGATAACGATATTGATTGGAACAGTGAAGATCAGGATGTGCGCGATCAGTTAGAAGAGATGTACCTTCCTGAAAACGAAAGGTATTTTCGCCGGAAAGAAATTGACACACGTAAGCTAATGTACTCCTATTACTGGGTAGACCTTCATGCTGCTGCTCAGAAAGATTTTTCAGAAGCTGGCGATTATCGTGATGCGGGTCTTGCAAACCGACCACAAGGTTTACGCGATCGTTCAGTTTATGTTCGAAACGAAACCATTGGTGTTTATCCAGATACATTGGCCTGGATACATGATTACACCTATTCATTTAACGATCCACTTACTGAAAAATATTTTTGGCATCCAGCTTATGACCATTACCCAGTTGTTGGTGTAAACTGGAAACAAGCCAGGGCATTTTGCGTTTGGAGAACAGAGTTTCTGAATAGCCACTTAAGCTCCCAGAAAGGTCAAGTTGCTCTTTCTGAGTTTCGTTTGCCAACAGAAGCAGAATGGGAATGGGCAGCCCGTGGTGGTTATGCACTTAACCCATATCCCTGGGGCGGACCATATACAAGGAATGAAAAAGGATGTTTTCTTGCCAACTTTAAACCACTTCGGGGTAATTACCTTGCCGATGGTGGAATTCGCACTTTAATTGTAGCACATTATCCTTCTAACGATTGGGGTTTGTACGATATGGCAGGCAATGTTTCGGAATGGACAAGCAGTGCGTTTGATCCTTCTTCCTATAACTTTACCTGGGATATGAATCCAAATTACACCTACAGTGCCAAAGAGGATGATCCTCCGGTAATGAAAAGAAAAGTGATAAGAGGAGGTTCCTGGAAAGACATTGCACATTATTTGCAGGTTACCACACGGGCTTACGAATACGAAGACACAGCAAAATCTTATATTGGGTTTAGAACCATTCAACCATATTTAGGTCGTAACAAAGGCGATAACCCAAACAAAGCATCACGCGTTTATAATTAGTATCAACCAAATTTAAATTAACAAATAATTTATCATGGCATTATTAAGTTTTACCAGAACAAGACGTTACAGAAATTTTATGGCCAAAGTATATGGTCTGGGTGCATCAGTAGTATTGATTGGTGCGTTGTTTAAAATTAACCACTATCCAGGTGCCGACATTATGCTGATTATTGGTTTAGGTACCGAAGCATTTATTTTCTTCTTCTCTGCATGGGAGCCACCCCACGTTGAACCTGATTGGAGTTTGGTTTATCCTGAACTTGGTGGTATGTATCATGGTGTAAAAGGAACTGACTTAAACGAAAGAAAATCACCTACTCAACGCCTTGACGAAATGCTCGAAAAAGCGCAGATTGATAACGAGACCATTGGCAGGTTAGGTGACGGACTGGAAAAAATGTCAGATAATGTTGTAAAACTAGCTGATTTGTCTGATGCTGCTACTGCCACCAACGACTTTACCAGTAATCTGCAAACTGCTGCCGTTTCAGCAAAAGAATTTGGTGATATTGTATCAAAAGACCTTGACGCTACTAGTAGCTATGGCGAAAGCCTTTCAAATGTTGCTGATGGCGCCAAATCATTGTCAAATGCTTATCTTGAGGCTGCTGATATTTTAAAATCTGATTTGGATACTACTGAAGAGTTTTCAAGTTCAGTAAAGGAGGCAACTTCCTCAGCAAATAGTCTTGCTGAAAGTTATGCCAAATCTTCTGAAATATTGAGTAAATCGGTTGCTGCCCTTGATTTTACAGCTGTAGAAGGCGATGCTTATAATGAGCAATTACGCAGGATTTCAGAAAATCTGGCTGCTCTAAATACTATTTACGAAATTCAATTACAAGGAACCAATAAAGCCGTTGAATCGACTGATAAATTACCAGCAGCAATGGGAGCATTCCTTGACAGGCTTGAGGCTTCAACAGCTTCAACAACAGAGTTTACAGATCAAATGGCCACCTTAACAAACCGTATGACATCGTTGAACAAAGTTTATGGCAACATGCTTACAGCCATGAATATTAATGGCTAATTCAGATTTTTTGATTTATCAAATTATTCCATAAACTAAAACGATAAAAAAATGGCCGGATATAAAGAAACCCCGCGACAGAAAATGATCGCCATGATGTACCTTGTACTAACGGCACTGCTCGCATTGAACGTTTCTAAAGAAATACTTGAAGCTTTCCTTGTTGTAAACGAATCTATGGAAAGTACCAACGAAAGCCTTTCAGCAAGAATTGAAGGAAGGTATGCCAAGTTCGATCAACAGTACAAAATGAACAAAGACAAGGTTGAACCTTATTGGCAGAAAGCGCAAACTATCAGAACACAATCAAACGATTTGATTGCCTACATTGATCAGTTAAAATTTGAATTGGTAAAAGTATCGGAACGAAAAACAGATGCAGAAGTTAAAGCGCTGTTTTATAAAGATACAATTATAAATGGCAAACCTGCAAGTATGTTGATGTTGTCGGAGGTTGAAACCAAGGATAAATACAATGCAACAACAAACTATCTTGTACGACCTAATAATAAAGGTGAAGCTTATGAATTGAGCGCGCGTATGAAAAGTTTCCGTGGGACAGTTTTAACCACAATGAACCTTCCTGAAACTGATACAAAGATTGGTTTGTTTACTAATGAAGAGGGGCATACCTACAGAGATGCTGATGGTCAGAAGCAAAATTGGGAGCAACATAATTTTTACCGCACTATTCTTGCAGCTGATGTTACAATATTAAATAAAATTATTGGAGAAGTAAAATCTGCTGAGTACAATGCGATTAACTATCTGTATGGTTCTGTTTCTGAGAAAGACTATAAATTTGATAACGTTTCAGCAAGAGTTATCCCAAGAAGTACATACGTACTAAAAGGTGAAAAATACGAAGCTGAAATTCTTGTTGCTGCTTTCGATTCAAAAAGTAAACCAGATGTGCGTGTATTAAATGGTGCCGATAAATTAACAGATAAAAATATTGGTCGTGCCAAATTAATCACCGGAGAAGCGGGCGTTGTTAAATTGGAATTTCCTGCAAATAAAGAAGGACCACAAAAATATGCTGGTCAGATTGAAATGATTGACCCTGCGACAAATCAAACAGTAAGTTATCCTTTTTCTGGAGGATATATTGTCGCACCACCAGCATTAATTGTTGCCCCACTGAAAATGAACGTATTCTACATTGGCGTTGATAATCCCGTAGCTATCTCATCTCCTGGATTGGCAGATGAAAGTATTAAGTCCTCAATTGATGTGGGAACACTTAAAAAAGGCAAAGATGGAGACTGGGTTGTTCGGATCAACAAAAAGCCTAAAGGAGTAAGTAAAGTCTATATCAGTGCTAGTGCAAAGGTTGGTGACAAAGACCTTTCACTTGGTAAAAAAGAGTTCAGGATTAAACGTGTACCTGATCCAACTGCTGAAATTGCCGGCCAAACTGGTGGTCAAATGGATAAAAATACTTTGCTTGCAGCAGCAGCGATTATTCCAAATATGAAAGATTTTGAATTTGACCTTTATTTTGAAGTTACTTCATACACATTTGCTACCATCGTAAATGGTGACTGGTTGCCGAAGAACGTCCGTGGAAACAGATTTACTGGTGAAATAAACAGTATTATTAAAAGCGGAAAAAGAAAGCAAAAGTTCTTTTTTGAGAATATTCAAGCAAAAGGACCTGATGGAACTACCAGGGTGCTGAACCCAATTAACCTTGAAATTAGATAAATCTAAAAAATATTAGCATGAAAAAGTTAATTCTTGTGTCGCTGACATTTTTGTTGTTGTTTGCTTTTAATGCAAAATCGCAAATTGTAGATGAAGGGCCAGTTGATGGATTGTATAATACAACCGACCAGATGGACGTGGAGCGGACACCAGTTCCGTTACCCATTATCCGGGAAGCTGATGTTATGTGGTCGAAGAGAATCTGGAGAGAGGTTGACTTCAGACAGAAATTTAACCAGAAGTTTTATTTTCCGATTGAAACGCAAGCCAACTGGAAATCATTTATTATAACTGTTCTGGATGCACTCAAGGAAGGGGAAATGCAGGCTTACGACATCTCCAATACCGATGAATTACTTGTGCCGATTACTTATAATGATGTTGTTGGTCGACAAACAGATTCATTACCAAAAATTATGAGAAGGTCAACGCCTCCTTATGAAGAATACGATACAGTAATTTATACTGAATTTGATCCAACAAAAGTGATGCGTTTAAGAATTAAGGAGGACTGGTATTTTGATAGCCAGCGTTCGCAAATGATGGTACGTATTCAGGCAATATGTCCGGTGATGATCAAAGAACGTAACGGAGAAGAGATTACCGAACCTTTATTCTGGTTATATTATCCGGAAGCAAGAAACGTTTTTGCAAAGTCATATGTATTTAATAGATATAATTCGGCTGCACGATTAACCTATGATGAAGTGTTCTGGAAACGATTGTTTGACAGCTATATTTACAAAGAAGAAAATGTTTTTGATCGTAGAATTTCTCAATATGCCGCTGGTGTAGATGCATTGTTGGAATCTGATAGAATTAAAAAAAGTCTCTTTCAATTTGAAAATAACCTTTGGGAATATTAAACCCCAATTTTTAAATATCAAAAACTCCTCAATCTTGGGGAGTTTTTTTTTGCCTACTTTTTTAGAACTCTCGCTTCCAGCGTCCACGCTGGAAGTTTATATTTTTCTTGAATTGGAATAGTAGTCATTCAACTAAATTGACTTTGCTTATGCAAGATTTGTTTTCAAATCAAATGAGATCATTAACTTTGTAGCTTCATCAAGTTGACATGCGAAATATTTTTGAAACACCGGTTGTTTATTTAAAAGGCGTTGGACCTCGAAAAGCCGAGTTATTGAAAAAGGAACTAAATATTGTTTCCTTTGACGATCTACTAAACTGTTTCCCTTTTCGATATGTCGATAAAAGTAAGATATACAAGGTAAGCGAAGTAACAACTGATACAACTTGGTTTCAGCTTAAAGGTAAGATTTCTAAGCTTAAACCGGTCGGTGACAAGCGCATGAAATACATCACGGCTTCATTTACTGATGAAAGCGGCACCATTGGTTTGGTTTGGTTTCGCGGCTTGAGCTGGATTAAAAATGCTTTTGCTACGAATAAAGAGTATATCCTTTTTGGGAAACCTTCAATTTTTAAGAACAGCTTTAACTTTGTCCATCCCGAAATAGAAGAATTTGATCCAATGCAAGAAAATGTGAGTGGACAGCGATTGGAAGGGGTTTACAGTTCGACCGAAAACTTGAAGAACAATGGTTTGGGTAGTCGGGGAATCAGTAAGTTAATGAGGCGACTTTTAAATCAGGCTGCCGACAGTATATACGAAACATTGCCTGATCAATTAATCAGTCATTTTAAACTCATCCCCAGAAAAACTGCACTTTTGAATATTCACTTTCCAGAGACGACGGGAATAATTGAAAAAGCAATTCATCGGTTGAAGTTTGAGGAATTACTGTTCTTACAGTTACAAATACTGCAACAAAAAACATTTTTACAAGATAGAATTCCCGGACAGGTTTTTGACAAAGTAGGAAACTATCTCAACGATTTTTACGCAAAACATCTCCCATTCGAGCTGACAAATGCACAAAAGCGTGTGATTAAAGAAATTAGATTAGATATGAAATCGGGAAAACAAATGAACCGATTGTTACAAGGTGATGTTGGAAGTGGAAAAACACTCGTTGCTTTAATGAATATGCTCATTGCGCTTGACAATGGATTTCAATGCTGTTTAATGGCGCCTACCGAAATCCTGGCGACGCAACATTTCAACAGCATCAAAAAAATGCTTGGGAAAATGGATGTTCGAATAGCTCTGCTTACAGGATCCACCAAAAAGGCTGCACGCAAACCAATTCATGCAGAACTGTTAGATGGCAGTCTTCAAATACTGATTGGCACCCATGCATTGATTGAAGAAACTGTTCGTTTTAAAAACCTGGGCTTTGTTGTTATCGACGAGCAGCATCGTTTTGGGGTGGCACAACGGGCTAAACTTTGGAAAAAGAATACTACTCCCCCCCACGTACTTGTTATGACAGCAACACCCATTCCACGCACCCTTGCCATGACACTTTATGGAAATCTCGATGTTTCAATAATTGATGAAATGCCCCCCGGCAGAAAGGCCATCAAAACACTTCATTTTTGGGAGACAAAACGATTGCGTGTTATTGGTTTTATACGTGAGCAAATTAAGCAGGGCAGGCAGATTTATATTGTATATCCACTGATTAAAGAATCGGAAAAACTTGATTTAAAAAACCTGAATGATGGTTTCGAAAATATTATTCGTGATTTTCCACTACCAGAATACCAGGTGAGTGTATTGCATGGAAGAATGAAACCAGAAGACAAGGATTTTGAGATGAAACGTTTTGTTGAAGGCAAGACCGACATCATGGTTTCTACAACGGTAATCGAAGTGGGTGTCGATGTTTCCAATGCTTCGGTAATGATTATTGAAAATGCTGAACGCTTTGGCCTTTCACAATTACACCAATTGAGGGGCAGGGTAGGACGGGGTGCCGAACAATCTTACTGCATATTAATGTCGGGCAACAAGCTGTCAGCCGAAGGTAGAAAGCGCTTGGAAATAATGGTAAAGACCAATGATGGTTTTGAAATTTCAGAAGCCGACCTCCAGTTGCGGGGTCCGGGTGATATTCAGGGTACTAAGCAATCGGGACTGCTTGACTTCAAAATTGCCAACCTGGCGAAAGACGGTGAACTGATTGCGAAAACCCGTCGTGTTGCAGAACATATTCTCAGTAAGGATCCAAAACTCTCTGCTGTGGAAAACAAATTGATGAAACAACAACTCCTAAAAATCCAAAAGGAAAAAACATACTTCGGACGTATTTCATAATTGAATCAGCCTGCAGTTTTTATTCGGTATCTTTTCATCATTATATTTCACCCCATCACCCATTTGCCCTATCGCCCTATCATTCACTCGTCTTTTTACCCTATCGCCTACTCGTCTTTTCTCCTTACTTTTGCAGTTCGTTAAAAATAATTATTGAATAATGAAGATTTCGTACAACTGGTTGAAACAATATATTGATCTGGATATTAGCCCCGACGATTTATCACCAATTTTAACTGATATCGGATTGGAAGTGGAAGGCCTTGAAAAATTCCAATCGGTAAAAGGCGGATTGGCAGGCATTGTTATTGGCGAAGTAAAAACTTGCGAAAAACATCCCAATGCTGATAAACTGAGCCTTACTACTGTTGATGTGGGGGGTGAAGAATTGTTACCGATTGTTTGTGGTGCGCCTAATGTAGCAAGCGGCCAGAAAGTTGTGGTAGCAACGGTTGGGACAACACTGTATTCCGGGGATGATTCATTCAAAATCAAGAAAGCAAAAATACGTGGCGAAGTGTCGCAGGGAATGATATGTGCCGAGGATGAATTGGGTTTGGGCACTTCTCACGATGGCATAATGGTATTGCCCGAAGAGGTGATTATTGGCACTGCGGCAAATGAATACTTTAAAATTGAAACGGATTTTGTTTTTGAAATCGGACTAACACCAAACCGTTCCGATGCCACTTCGCATATTGGTTCGGCACGTGACCTTGTTGCCGGTTTAAGCCGTTTGAAAGAAACCAATAAATACCAACTCAAACTACCATCAGTTAAAAGTTTTAGGGTAGATGATAATTCACTTGACATCGATGTTGTAGTTGACGATACTGTAGCTTGTCCGCGTTATTCAGGAATAACAATTAGTGGTATTCAGGTAAAGGAATCTCCCGGATGGTTAAAGAACCGTCTAAATGCGATCGGCCTTCGTCCCATTAACAATATTGTTGATATCACCAATTATGTTTTGCACGAAACAGGACAGCCACTGCACGCCTTTGATGCTGACCAGATAAAGGGAAACAAAGTCATTATTCGTAAGTTGAAGCAGGATTCTCCCTTTGTAACTTTAGATGAAGCTGAAAGGAAATTGCATGCCGATGATTTAATGATTTGTAACACAGAAGATGGTATGTGTATTGCCGGTGTTTTTGGTGGAATAAGTTCTGGTGTTACCGAAAAGACGACCAATATTTTTCTAGAAAGTGCCTTTTTTGAATCAACCCACATCCGAAAAACATCCAAAAGACACGCACTCCAAACCGATGCTTCTTTTCGCTTTGAACGTGGTGCCGATCCCAATATCACAGTCTATGCCCTAAAACGTGCTGCCCTTCTTATTAAGGAAATTGCCGGTGGGAAGTTTTCATCAGAAATAAAAGATATTTACCCGAAACCGATTAACGATTGGGAGATTGAGATCATTTACAAGAATGTTGATCGCTTGATTGGTAAGAAAATTCCGCGGGAAATAATCCGTGAGATATTGACGAATCTGGATATTCAGGTTTTGGAAGAAACAGATGCCGGTATGAAATTGCGCATTCCTACATTTAAAACTGATGTCATCCGTGAGGTAGATGTGATTGAAGAAATCTTGCGTATTTATGGTTACAACAATATTGATTTTGAAGACAAAATCCATTCTTCAGTAAGCCTGCGCCCTAAACCTGATTTGGAAAAACTGCACAACAAAATTGCAACCCATTTAACAGGACGAGGTTTTTCAGAGATCATGAACAATTCGCTTACCAAGTCGGGTTACATTGACAGCAACAGCGAATTCAACAGCGCACAAAGTGTGAACCTTCTAAATCCGTTGAGCAAAGACCTCGATATTTTACGTCAGACATTGTTGTTCGGCGGGCTCGAAGTAATTGCCTACAACAGTAACCGGAAAATCAGTGATTTAAAACTTTATGAATTTGGAAAAATCTACCGCAAATTTCTTCCCGAAGACAACAAAGAAGGATTGAAAAATTACTTTGAAGAAAAGCACCTCACACTTTTTGCTTCAGGACTTTTGCAAGTTGAGAATTGGAATAGCACGAATGAAAATACAGATTTCTATTTTCTGAAAGGAATTGTGGAAAGCATCTTTGCCAAACTGGGTATCGATAGGAATAAACTTGAAATCAAAGAAAGTAGTTCGGCCAATTGTAAATTTGCGCTTGAATATTTTAGTGGTGATACGTTACTAGCGGTCATTGCCGGATTGAATAAAAAACTACTAAAGGAATTTGATATTAAACAAGATGTTTATGTTGCTGATTTAAACTGGGAGAAAGCCATTAAATTATTGCCCAAACATGACCTTAGTTATCAGGTAGTTTCTAAGTTTCCTTCCGTAAGGCGCGATTTGGCGATGGTAATTGACAAAGAAGTAAGTTTTGAAGAAATGAAAAACCAGGCATTTAAAGCAGAGCGAAGGCTATTGAAATCGGTAGGAATTTTTGATATTTATGAGGGTGATAAAATCCCGGAAGGCAAGAAATCTTATGCCTTATCGTTTGTGTTACAGGACAGTGAAAAAACACTTACCGACAAGGTAATTGACAAAGCCATGAACCGGATTCAAAAGACATTGGAAACCGAATTGAATGCTGTATTGAGGTAAAGGGATCTGATGCGACTTCTCTTGAATCTGTAGATATTTTATTGAGCTGAAAAATAACTAATTTTATAACCGAAAACGCATACACAAAAATGGAATTGCAAACGATCAAACAACGGTTCGGGATTATTGGTAATTCGCCCTTATTGAATCGTGCCATCAACATTGCTGCACAGGTTGCACCTACTGATCTTTCTGTATTGATTGCCGGCGAAAGTGGGACAGGAAAAGAAGTATTCCCACAGATTATCCACCAAATGAGTACCCGCAAACACGGACATTTTATTGCAGTAAATTGTGGGGCCATCCCTGAAGGCACTATCGATTCTGAATTGTTTGGCCACGAAAAAGGCTCTTTTACAGGTGCTCACGAAAAAAGAAAAGGATATTTTGAAGTGGCTGATGGTGGCACTATTTTTTTGGACGAGGTTGCCGAATTACCACTTGCCACACAAGTGCGTTTGCTGCGGGTACTCGAATCGGGCGAATTTATGAAAGTAGGCTCTTCCAAAGTTATAAAAACCGATGTGCGCGTTGTAGCAGCTAGTAATGTCAATATTCCGGAAGCACTCGAAAAAGGTACATTCAGGGAAGATTTGTTTTACAGGCTCAACAACGTTCCGATACTTGTCCCTGCATTGCGCGATCGAAAAGAAGACATTCATTTATTATTCAGGAAATTTGCATCCGATTTTGCCGAAAAATACCGGATGCCCGCTTTACAACTTTCACCTGATGCTGTACGGGTTTTATCAAACTATTACTGGCCGGGGAATGTACGGCAATTAAAAAATATTACCGAGCAGGTGTCCATTATGGAACAGGAAAAGGAAATTGATGCCAGCAATTTAAAGAAATACCTGCCTGGTGTTTCTTCCCCTGATCTTCCGGTATTGTTTAAAAAGGAACAAGAAGAACATTTTTCGGACAGGGAACTTTTGTATAAATTTTTATTCGATATGAAAAAGGACCTGACTGAATTGAAAAAAGTCGTGGTTAATATTTTGGAAAAGGATGACAACAAGCAGGATTATGAGCAAACAAAGTCGCTGTTGATTAACGACCTTAACGATGAAATTGAACAGGTTCAAAACAAAATTCACGAAGTTGAAATTTCTCCTGGTATGCCCGGGGGTGATACGAATTTTCATCCTTCTGAAATAATAGAAGAATCGCTTTCGCTGGCTGTCAAAGAAAAGGAAATGATTGAAAAGGCACTCGATAAGCACCAGGGAAAGCGAAAAAACGCATCCAAAGAACTGGGCATTTCGGAACGGACTTTGTATCGTAAAATTAAAGAGTATAATATTCGGAATTAGAAACATAAACTAGTGCGCGAATGTTTCGCGTGCTTGACATAATTCGTCAAGCAATTTGAAAACACTAATCAACATCTCGATACTATTCATTACAGTCACAATCCTGTTTTCGGGCTGTGGTGTTTATTCATTTACCGGAGCCTCCATCCCGGCTAGTGCTAAAACGGTTTCGGTGCAATATTTCCCAAATAAGGCACAGTTGGTAGAACCCATATTAAGCCCTACTTTTACGAACAAACTGCGTGATATATTTACGGTACAAACAACTTTGGAAATGGTAGAGGCAAATGGCGACATTGCCCTCGAAGGTGAAATTGTTTCTTACAAAACAACACCGGTGGCCATTCAAGCGGATCAAACTGCTGCGATGAACAGACTGACAATTGTTGTCAATGTACGCTTTGTAAATAAACTTGAGCCTGAAAAAGATTTTGAGCAGAAATTCTCACAGTTTTTAGAATATCAGTCCGACCTGCCGCTGAACTCCGTTAGTGCTGAACTAATTACTGCAATTAATGAGATGTTAGCAACAGATATTTTTAACAAAGCTGTTGTTAATTGGTAAATTATTAAAAAGCAGACTTGGAAAAAAATACCTTGATTGGAATTGAAAAGAATGAACAAAGAGCAATTTATAAACTATCTGCAGAATCCGGAAAATCTGACAACTGATTCAGTGGGCGAGTTGACTGAAATAGTCAGCCGGTTTCATTATTGCCAATCGGTACATATACTGCTTACACTCAATTTATTCAAAGAGGAGAATGTTCTCTACAATGCAAGTTTGAAAACAACAGCCATTTATGCTGGCGACAGACGGGTTCTGAAACAAAAGATAGATCGATTAGAACAAAACGCAATACGCAAACCTCTCCCAATAGCTATTGAACTTCAAATTCAACCCGAACCTCAACCTCAACCTGAACCTCAATCTCAACCTAAAAAGACGAAACAAGAGCTATTGGATGAGTTTATCAAAAATCAACCGTCCATTAGCAGGGGAAAAGAAACCTTCTTTAGTGCAATTGAAGCATCGCGAAAAAGTATTGTTGATGAGGAAAATATTGTGAGTGAGACGCTTGCGAAAATATATTTGGATCAACACTATTTTGAAAAGGCCATTAAAATTTACGAAAAATTAAGTTTGAAATATCCGGAAAAAAGTATTTACTTTGCAGCCCTTATTGAAAAGGCAAAAAACGAAGTAAAATCTTAATATTTAGTACAATGTATATTTTTCTTTCCATTCTCATTTTAGCAGCCAGCTTATTGCTCGGCCTTGTTGTTTTAGTACAAAACCCCAAAGGTGGTGGGCTTGCTGCCAATTTTGCAGGAAGCACGTCACAGTTTATGGGCGTTAGGCAAACCGCCGACTTTCTCGAGAAAGCTTCATGGTATCTTGCCATTGCGCTTTTAGTGCTAAGCCTTGCTTCCACTACTATCATTCCTCGTGCCATTGAAAGTGATGGTGTCCAGGAATCCGAAATCCAGGAACAAATTGAAGATGTCCAGAATGCACCTATTGATTACCAATTGCCACCTGCACGTGATGGCGAAGGTGCTGAATAGTTTTACAAGATTTAAAAGACCAAAAATGTCAGAATGTCATAACATTCTGACATTTTTTTTTACACTCCTGTTTGGCATAAAATGTGACATTGAGAAGCCAATATGAATGAAAGATAACGCAATGAAAAAATTAAATATTAAGCCACTTGGTGACAGGGTAGTAATTGAACCTGAGAAAGCTGAAGAAAAAACATCTTCAGGAATCATTATTCCTGATACAGCCAAAGAAAAACCACAGCAAGGAAAAGTAGTAGCTGTTCCAGAAAGTAAAGACAGTGAGGTAACTGTAAAAGTTGGCGATACCGTACTTTATGGAAAATTTGCAGGTACTGAAATCAGTATTGATGGTACCGACTTCCTTATTATGAGCGAGACAGACATCCTCGCTGTTATTTAATCCTCGAAATAATTTAAAACTTAAAAAAATAGAAAAATGGCAAAAGACATTTTATTTGATAACGAAGCTAGAGAAAGCCTGAAAAAAGGTGTTGATGCGTTGACCGATGCTGTAAAAGTAACATTGGGTCCCAAAGGACGAAACGTAATTATTGATAAATCATTTGGTGCACCACAGGTAACCAAAGACGGAGTAACCGTTGCCAAAGAAATAGAATTGAGCGATCCGGTTGAAAATATGGGCGCACAAATGGTGAAAGAAGTTGCTTCTAAAACCAACGATTTGGCAGGTGACGGAACAACTACAGCAACTGTTTTAGCACAATCAATTTATGCTACAGGTTTAAAGAACGTAACTGCCGGTGCTAATCCAATGGATTTGAAACGCGGTATTGACAAAGCTGTTGCAAATGTTGTTGACTCTTTGAAAAAACAATCTAAAGAAGTTGGAAACAACAACGACATGATTGAGCAAGTGGCATCAATCTCGGCAAATAACGACCATGCAATTGGAAACCTGATTGCTCAGGCCATGGCCAAAGTAAAGAAAGAAGGTGTAATTACTGTTGAAGAAGCAAAAGGTATTGATACTTATGTTGATGTAGTAGAAGGAATGCAATTCGACCGTGGATACATCTCCCCTTACTTTGTAACCGATACCGAGAAAATGGAAACCGTTTATGAAAGTCCTTACATCCTTATCTACGACAAAAAGATTTCTGTGATGAAAGACCTGCTTCCTGTACTGGAAAAAACAGCACAAACCGGCAGGGCATTAATCATTATTTCTGAAGATGTAGAATCAGAAGCACTGGCAACTCTGGTTGTTAACCGTTTGCGTGGATCACTCAAAGTAGCTGCTGTAAAAGCACCCGGATTTGGTGACCGTCGTAAAGAAATGTTGGAAGACATTGCTATCCTCACAGGAGGCGTTGTTATTTCTGAAGAAAAAGGATACAAACTGGAAGATGCTACACTCGAAATGTTGGGTGAAGCCGAGAAAGTAACCATCGACAAAGAAAATACAACCATTGTTAGTGGCAAAGGCGAAAAGGACAATATTGCAGCCCGCGTTAAACAAATCAAAGCGCAAATTGAAACCACAACTTCTGACTACGACAAAGAAAAACTGCAAGAACGATTGGCTAAACTGGCAGGTGGAGTTGCCGTTATTTACGTTGGTGCTGCCAGCGAAGTTGAGCTAAAAGAAAAGAAAGACCGTTTCGACGATGCTTTGGCAGCCACACGTGCAGCCATTGAAGAAGGAATTATTCCCGGAGGTGGTGTTGCACTCATTCGTGCTGCACAGAATCTTGCTAAACTCAAAGGCGATAATGAAGACCAGACTACCGGTATTGCAATTATTGTAAGAGCTTTGGAAGAGCCATTGCGTATGATTGTTGAAAACGCCGGAATGGAAGGTTCTGTTGTTGTAAACAAAGTGAAAGAAGGAAAAAACGCTTTTGGTTTCAATGCAGCCACAGATATTTACGAAGACCTGTTTAAAGCCGGTGTAATTGATCCTACGAAGGTTACACGTATAGCACTTGAAAATGCTGCTTCTATTTCGGGAATGCTGCTTATAACAGAATGTGTATTGAGCGAGCACAAAGACGAAAATGCTGCTGCTATGCCTCCAATGCCCCCAATGGGTGGTGGAATGCCAGGCATGATGTAATATTTTTCAAAGAACTTATTGAAGAAAAGGCTGTTCGTCATATGATGAACAGCCTTTTCTTTTTAAGTTGGTAAAAATCTATCTAAAAATGAAGTTAAGACAGTTTCTGCGTTTCAGTCTCGAACCTCAAATTCCTCTCAAATTAACCTACATTAGTTGTTTGTTTTTTTCATGTAACTTTGCTTTTCTTAATTAGCTATAATAAAACTCATGAAGGTTTTTATTTCTCTCATCATCGTCTTTGCAGGTTTCCAGCTTATGGCACAAGAAGAGCAGCCAATTGTACCTGTTGATCCCGAAACGGGCTTAATTAAATTTCGGGAAGTAGTTGACGAAAAAGGTACGCAAAATGAATTGTTCAACCGTTGTATTTATTGGGTTAACGATTTTTATGCCAACCCCACAAGGGTGACTACCATCAGGGATTACAATTCGGGAAGAATTGAAGGTAAGCACAATATCAGTATTTATACTTATACAAATGACAGTGCAAAAAAGCAAGCAGGAACAGTTGACTACGTTTTTAATATTGAATTGAAACACGACAAATACCGTTACACAATTACTGATTTAAAAATCCATACAAAAACAAGAACTCCAGCTGAAAAATGGTTGAATAAAAATGATCCCGACTACAGTCCACATTGGGATGAATATTTGCAACAGATTGCTGATTTTTTTGCAGAATGGAGCAGCAGTCTGAAAACAAAAATGAAACCGGAAGTTAAAAAGACCAAGGACGATTGGTAAGCTGAGGGTCGAACAACAAAAACATGCCAAGAAGAAGAAAAAGAGACATAATTATTAAGGGCTTTTCGAAGCTGCTTAAAGAAGACAAGCTGAAAATTGTTTCCGAACTAATGGACAATCAGCTTGAAGCTATGGATCTGATGAAAAGTTTTTGGCACAACGATCAATCCAAACAAAAGGTATTTGATGAGTTCAGCGAAAATACCATTTCTAATTTTTATATTCCTTATGGTGTAGCTCCTAATGTTGTTGTTAATGGCCGTAATCATCTGGTTCCCTTGGTTATTGAAGAAAGTTCGGTTGTGGCAGCAGCTTCTTCGAGTGCTCGGTTTTGGTCGGAACGTGGCGGGTTTCATGCCGAAGTAATTGATGACATTAAGATCGGACAGCTTCATTTTCTGTGGAAAGGAAAAATGAAAAAGTTTCAGGGAATTTTTGAAGAGGTAAAGCAGTATTTGAGGGGCGCAGCTTCTGATATTACTGCCAATATGGAATCACGTGGAGGGGGAATTGTGGATATGGAACTGATCGACATGACATCCGAAATAGAGAACTACTACCAAATCAGGGTATCGTTTAACACGGTTGATTCAATGGGTGCCAATTTCATTAACTCATGTTTAGAAGAATTTGCAGGTGCGCTACAAAGCTTCTGTAGAAATAATAATTCCTTTACCAAACAAGAAAAAGAATGCCAAATTATCATGTCTATTTTGTCAAACTACACGCCCGATTGTCTTGTAAAAGCTTGGGTAGAGTGCAGTCTTGATGAGCTGGAAAATGTGGATAAAGATTTAACCGGACAAGAATTCGCCGAAAAATTTGCACTGGCGGTAAAAATTGCTGAAGTCGATACTTACCGTGCCACTACCCACAACAAGGGTATATTCAATGGAGTAGATGCCGTTGCCATTGCTACCGGAAACGATTTCAGGGCAATTGAAGCGGCAGGGCATACTTATGCTGCCAGAGATGGTAAATACCGAAGCCTGTCGCATGTTGAGATCAAGGACGGAAAATTCAAATATTTTTTAACTATTCCCCTGGCCATGGGTACGGTTGGTGGGTTAACTTCGCTACACCCTTTGGCGAAACACTCACTGGAGATGCTGGGTAAACCGTCGGCTAAAGAATTGATGATGATTACAGCATCACTCGGACTTGCTAATAATTTTGCTGCTATCCGCTCGTTGGTGACCAAAGGAATACAAATCGGTCATATGAAAATGCACTTGATGAATATTTTAAACCACTTTGATGCCACCAAAGCAGAAAAAGCAAAAGCCGTTGAGTATTTTGTTGTTCACAAAGTTACCTTTTCTAACGTCAGTAAATTTATGCAGGAAATGCGTGGTAACTAATTGGCTTTTGACGACTATTTGGTGTTATAATTTTACTCCACTGTAACAGATTTTGCCAGGTTTCTTGGCTGATCAACATTACATCCACGCAAGACAGCAATGTAATAGGCCAGTTTTTGTAGGGGGATAGTTGCCAATATGGGCACAAACATTTCTTCTGTCTCCGGTATTTCAATCACGTAATCTGCAATATTTCGAACGATTTTGTCATTTTTGGTTACAATAGCAATTATTTTACCATTGCGTGCTTTTACTTCCTGAATATTGCTTACCACTTTTTCGTAAATACCTTTTCGCGTAGCGATAAAAACAACAGGCATATTTTCATCAATCAATGCAATTGGCCCGTGTTTCATCTCGGCAGCAGGATAACCCTCAGCATGAATATAGGAAATTTCCTTCAATTTTAGTGCACCTTCCAGGGCTACCGGAAAATTATAACCTCTTCCGAGGTATAAAAAGTTGCTTACATCTTTATACTTTTCAGCAATTTCTTTTATTATTCCATCATCTTTGAGGGCTTCTTCAACTTTTTTAGGCAGGTTTTCCAATTCGTGCAACAGCTGCATAAACCTTGATTTTGGAATGGTGCCTTTTATTTGTGCCATTCGCAATGCCATCAAAGTAAGTATGGTAACCTGGGCTGTAAAAGCTTTGGTCGAGGCAACTCCAATTTCGGGTCCGGCGTGTGTATACGATCCGGCATGCGAAGCCCTTGGAATAGAAGATCCGACAACATTGCAAATACCTAAAATAGTTGCACCTTTTTCTTTCGCCATTTCAATGGCAGCAAGTGTGTCTGCTGTTTCTCCTGATTGGGAGATTGCCAGAACAACATCCGATTCACCAATAATTGGATTGCGGTATCTGAATTCAGATGCATATTCTACTTCGACCGGAATACGGGCAAGGTCTTCAAACAAATATTCACCAACAAGTCCGGCATGCCACGAAGTACCACAAGCAATGATAATTATTCGCTTTGCCCTTGCCATCTTTTGCTCATAATCTACAATACCTCCTAAGGAAACAATCCCTTTTCGGGCATTTAAACGCCCACGCATACTGTCTTTTATTGAACGGGGCTGCTCATAAATTTCCTTGATCATAAAATGATCGTAACCACCTTTTTCCAATTCACTCAAATTCCATTCCAGCTCCTGAACATAAGGTGTTTTTACTTTATTCTTTATACTCCTTAATTTGATTTCTTCGTTTCTTGACAAAACAGCCACCTCTTCATCTTCAAGATAGATGACATTTTTGGTGTACTCAATAATAGGTGTAGCATCGGAAGCAACATAATACTCATCTTTTCCGATACCAATAACCAGCGGACTGCCTTTGCGGGCTACAATTAAAGTATTGGGATGTTTATCTGAAATAATAACAATGGCATAGGCACCAACAACCTGGTTTAATGCTATTCGCACTGCTTCATCCAGCAAAACGTTTTCGTTGACTTGAATGTCTTCGATGAGGTTAATAAGCACCTCTGTGTCTGTATCTGACTCAAAATGATATCCTCGATTGATCAATTCTTCTTTCAGCGTCAAGTAGTTTTCTATAATTCCATTGTGGATTATGGCCAGCGATTTTTTTTGTGAAAAATGAGGGTGTGCATTTGTTTGATTTGGTTCGCCATGGGTAGCCCAACGTGTGTGTGCAATTCCAATTGTTCCTGAAAGATTTTTATCTTTCACAGCTGCTTCGAGTTCAGAAACTTTCCCCTTCGATTTATGAATTTCAAGACCTCCGTTAAAAAGTGCAATTCCAGCACTATCATATCCTCTGTATTCCAGTCTTTGCAAGCCTTTTATTAAGATAGGATAAGCTTGTTTTGGTCCTAAATAGGCTACTATTCCACACATAGTTTTATTTTTTTAGTGATGCAAATGTATAAAAACAACACTTGATTCAGAGAAAATGTCCGGGGGAATTAAAAGAAGTTTTTATTAAGAATTATCTGTTAGATTTGAAAATTTGAAAACAAGCTATTCAAATTATTTTAGCTGGGTGTAAATAATCTCTAACCTGAAAGGCCAAGCAGTATCGGAAACCGGTTGATTTCCGTTAAAGATGAAGCGTTCGGGTATTGTAGATTCACCCCTGACAAACATATACAAACCATTGTTGGGTTTGGTAGTATCGGAAATTAGCGATTGAATGTGCCGGGTAACCCTGAATGTATAGTCATTGGAAGAAGACTTATACGATCCGTCAAAATAATTTAAACCTTCCTGTTCATCAATCAATGGCAAATAGGTGCCATCTTCTTGTATCTCAACCATTGCCAACTGGGGCGGAGCACCATTGAACGGCTTCTCTTCAAAGCCAGAAAATACTAGTTTGGCTTCGTTAATGGCAATATTTCCAAGTGATGCCCAATTTCGAATATACGGAAACCTGACAATCGATTTAACCCCGGCTATTCCCTGGGTGTAAAACTTTTGCAAGCCAAGCATTGTGTCACCATCTACTACCTGGTTTTTAAAATCACTTTCTGCAAATGTAAAATCATGCTCATATTTATTAAAACGTGCGCTATATTGCCCGACAATAAAATGAAAATTCAAAGAATCCACAGTATCGTTGTGGTAATACATGATCATTTTTGAGCTATTTACATTACCACTAACCAGGTTAAAGTAACTTATTGATCCTCCTTCGTTCACGGGTTCAGTTACTAAATATAAACCTTTGAAAAATTTAACAAAAGCTTCGTTATCCTTCATTTCTGAAGTGTCAGCATTTAAAAATTTATAGCCCAGATCGGTACTGGCATCACTTAAGTTGATCCGAAGCATTGGTGCTAAAGTATCTTCACCAACTACGGCACTGTCATTTGGTCGGGGAACAAACTGGATATTACCATAATCCGTTGATGCAACAGGAATAACAGTGTTAGAATAATAGTCTTCTAAAAAACCGATATCTTCTATTAATTCGTAGGCATGTAAGACAAGAGGTGTGACGGAGTCTCCATAAGGATCACCCTTGTATAATAATTGGAGTATTAAAGAATCTAAAACAGGATTTGGGCCAAAATTAGGCGCACTGGCAGAAAGTAAAAACTGAGAATAAATACCGGCCACCGAACTACCAAACACGGGATCCATTATACTTCCCAATAAGTTTACTGATTTTTCATCTGTTCGAATTGAATCATCCGGCAAGGAATAAGCAAACACTGAACTACTATCGCTCCAATAAACTTCAAGTTTACTTTGCTCCGGTTGAATAACCGCACCAATCTTTCCAGGAGGTTTTGAACAAGAAAATAATAAGAAGATTAAAGAAAAAATAATAAGCGAATGTTTGATAAGCAATTTAATTGCCTTCAATAATCTGATCATAAAACTCATTGTAGGTATCAAAATAATCTTCATTGTCTGAATAATTGAGGATTGGTTTTCCAGAGGCCAGTGCATATTCCATCAATTCGGTATTAATTTCAGGACTTGCAATAATTAATGCATCAGACCGATCAATGGCACCTTTCATTAGCGAAACGTAATCGCCACTTAAAAAGTGTCCAAAATCACTTTTTTCCAGACCATTCATTAAAACTTTTTCTTCGTAATCTTTCTTGAATTTTTCAGAAAAATCATCGTCGTATAATGAAAAAATTATTTTCGCATCTTGAAAAATCGGACTGTCTTTATATGCAGTTCTTACAAACAAGGGAACCAGGCTGGAGAACCATCCATTGCAATGGATTATATCAGGAGCCCATCCCAGTTTTTTAACTGTTTCTAATACACCTTTTGAGAAAAAAACCGTTCGCTCATCATTGTCTTTAAAAAACTTCCCATCCTTATCCCTGAAGATAAACTTTCGTTTAAAGTAATCTTCGTTATCAATAAAATACACCTGCATTCTGGCTTGTTGAATCGAAGCTACCTTAATAATTAAAGGATGGTCAATATCATCAATAATTAAGTTCATCCCGGAAAGACGAATCACCTCATGAAGCTGGTTTCTGCGCTCGTTGATTACACCATATCGGGGCATAAAAGTCCTTATCTCCTTGTTTCTTTCCTGTGTTTTCTGTGGCAGGTTTCGGCCTATCTTGCTCATTGGAGTCTCAGGTAGATAAGGCATAATCTCCTGATTAACATAAAGTACCCTCTTCTTTTCCATCTTGAAATGTATTGGTGAGTTAAAGGGTGCAAAAATAGTAAAAAATGGACTACTTGAGTAAGTAACAGACACAAAACCGCTTAGCAATAAGCCCCACAGCGAGATGGCTAAATTTGATTTGCTATTTTTTTGTAATTCTATCTGAGAAAAATGTAAGGATACCTTTTATTTAACGACTAAATACAAGATTGATTTTGAGCAAAACAATGGTTTTTAGAGGAAAGATATTGGTGTTACTTTTTGTTGTTTTGTTGGCTGAACAGTTGATGACTCAAACGCATCTATATCCGGTGAGTGGTACGGATGGTATAGCAGGGACTGCCGCTAACTCTTTTGTTATCAAGTGGTCAGAAGAGCCTGGGGCAATAGATTATGAATATGTAATGAGTAACAATCGGGCATGTTTTGAGACCTGTCCGGGAGATACTCGCCAACGCAAAACTAGCGGCGACACCACTGCAATAGAAATGAACCTGATAGCTGACAGGTGGTATTATTGGATTACCCGTGTGATTTATAAAAACGGGAAAGTTAGTGATTGGTCGGCCATATCCAACTTTTTTACAAAAACGCCCCCAAATAAGGGAATAATTGTCCAAATAGCTCCAAATCCAGTGATAAACAGAAAGATAAGTGTCTCAATCGACTGGGCAGTAAACATCAATGCAAGAAACTTAACTTTATATATTTTTAACATAAATGGCCATGAAGTTGTAGCTCCTTTTCAAGTTGAAAAGAAAGTTGGTCGTTTTCAACAAGAGACCTTCCCCCTATTTTTTATGCCATCCGGAACTTATTTTATGCGTGTTGTTGTTGACGGGAAAAATACTGAAGGTGTGGGGCAAATCATTTTAAAAATGATTGTGCTTTGAAAAAATCTTAATTTTAACTTTATATTTTGTTTATTATCCATTTAATAAAGTACCAACATGGAAGTAAAAGACAAGTTTATTAAAAGGTATGAAGAGGGTTATATGCCCTGGGCACACGAAAACGCTGATTTCAATTTAATTGAAATGGTTCAAAACTGGCCCATAAAAGTTTGCAAAACAGCTGAAATCGGTTGTGGAACAGGAACAGATGCAATTTGGTTAGCATCGCAAAAATTTAATACCGTGGCAATCGATTCATCCGATATTGTAATTGATATTGCCAAGAAGCATGCAAAGAAAGTAAAAAGTAAATGCCGATTTGATGTATGTGATTTTATGAATGATAAAATAGAAGGGGCACCATTTGATTTTGTTTTTGACCGTGGATTTTTTCATTCGTTTGAGAAATTAATCGACAGGAAAATAATTGCGGAAAGGGTTTCAAAAACATTATCTGAAAAAGGCTTATGGCTTTCTTTAATTGGCAGTTCCGATGATTTACCACGTAGGAAGGGCGAAGGTCCACCACAACGATCTGCCCTGGATATATTAAAAGCTGTGGAACCCTATTTTAAAATACTTTCGTTATCAGCTAGTTATTTTGGTAGCGAGAGTGAACGCCCCGCTAAAATTTGGGTATGCCTGATGAGAAAAAGAGATGACAAATAATCAAGAATTAGGAATTTGAAAAAATGGAAGAGTTTTTAAAATGTCAGAGGTTTTTGTAATATTGCTAAATAATCAGATCAAAATAAAATGAAAAAAATAATACTTGTATTTGTCGCAGCTTTTCTTCTGATTGGGTTCAGTAGTTTTCGTAATCTACCATCAACTTTTTTTAACAATGTAGCGCAAAGTCAGCAAAATAATTTTCAGGTACCGGATGACGTTCAGAAGATTCTTGATAATTACTGCCTGCAATGCCATGGAACCGAGGGATCTGGTAAAGCCAAATTCAAATGGAATTTTGATAAGATGAGTGGGCTGAAAACGTCCAAATTTCTTAGTAAATTGGCAAAAATTAGCGATGAAGTAAAAGACGAGCAAATGCCGCCAAAGAAATACATTAAAAAACATCCTGAAAAAGTGATGTCGGCTGAAGAAAAACAAAGCATTGTCGACTGGGCAGATCGTTTAGCGGAAAGCCTTATCGCAAATTAACCCATTCCTTTTCCCTTCAATTTAATTGTCGCAATCGCAATTATTTATTTTATTTCCTTGAAGTTTAATTGGTTTTAATGCAACCTTTTACCATCACCTGTTGTCATCCCTAATACTTTAAAGGTTATTTTGTACATTGCAGGTCATTAATTAAACAACTTCAAAAACGGAGTGAATGACCTTCTATGGACTTTAACAAGTCGTTCATAAAAAAGCTAAAGGGAAAAGATAAAAAAGCACAAGAACTTTTTTATCAGGCTCTTGCACCTAAAATGTATGGTGTGTGTATTCGGTTTTCGACAAATCGTGCCGATGCAGATGACATTTTACAGGAAGGGTTTATTAGGGTATTTACACACCTAAAAGGTTTTAGAGGTGAAGGTTCGATTGAAGGTTGGGTGAGGAAAACAATTGTAAATACAGCAATTAATTTCTACAAAAAACGCATTAAACGAGGGATAAAAGTTGACCTGGAATATTTAAAACCCAGTACCGATAGAAAAACCTTTGTTATCGAAAAAATGTCGGCCGATGAGTTGTTAAAATTAATCAGGGAATTACCGGAAGGTTACAGAACCGTTTTTAACCTGAATGTGATTGAAGGGTTTTCACACAAAGAAATAGGAGAGATGTTGGACATTTCAGAAAGCACTTCTAAATCGCAACTTTCAAGGGCCCGTTTAACGCTTAGAAGAAGAATAAAGTCAATAAAGGACAGTGACAACAATGGATAATAATCAAACACACATCGATCAACTGGTCAGGGACAAATTTGAGCAGTTCCAGCCGACGCCTCCTGGGCATGTGTGGACAGGAATTGAGCAGGGTCTTGCAGATCAAGAAAAGCCGGTTTTTGTTTTCCAATATGCCAAACAGTTTATTGCAGCTGCTGTACTCGTTTTTTTAGCACTGGTATTTTGGTATGTTTTCCCGGTCAGTGAAATGGATCAAATTGGTGAAATTGAAACACTAAATGAAGCTGAGCAATTGGAATCAGAAAGCATTGTTTATCCGGAAGAACAAGGAAGTCAGGAAATGCAAACTGAAATAAAACCTGCTGTTGAACCAACTATTGACGACCTTGACAATGAAATCGTTGCTGATAATAATGGCGCAAAAAATATTTCAAGTGGTACAGTAGTGGAAAACAACCATCCAAACAATGCAAAAGACCAGCTAAAATCAATTGATGGGAATGATGGCAGCTTATACGCTTTGTCTCATCTTGATAGCAAAAGCTATTCGTCAGTTCAATTATCCGACACGAAAAACGAATTTTCTGAAATTAATAATGATATTTTCGCTTACCTGAAAAAGGGAGAAAGTGCTGCTACTGAAGCTTCTATTGCAAGCGAAAGTGGAATAAAGCATTTTAAAAACTATTGGAATATTGGTTTGTATTTTACTCCTGAAATTATACTGAATAATTTCGATTCAGTAACGATAATGAATACTTATTCCTTAAACATAGAGCCATCCTGGTATTTTAACAAGCATTGGTTTATGCGTTTCGGGGCTGGTATTTCTTATGTTCGCGACCGCGGTTTTGCGGAAGTAGATTATACAAGTAATGATTATTTAGGCTCCTACGACAGTGTTCTTTATGTAACATTTGAAACCATCGATAACGAACTTCATCGGATTTATCACACCCAGGAAGTTGAAATCTGGGATTCAGTCAGGCATTTTGTAATTTCAGAAGTAACCAATGAATACTACTTTTTGCAAATACCTCTAATGTTTGGTTACCATAACAGTACCGATAAGTTTAAATGGTATTTTTATACTGGTCCTGCTATGAATATTTCTATAAGCAAGCAAATTGAAGATCCAAAGTCAAGTATTGAGCACATTAAAATTATAGATTTAGAAAATAATTTGCCGCAACGCGTTGACTATTCCTTGCAATTATGGGTTGGTGCAGGCATCGATTTTAGAATTGGGCAAAGGCTTTCTTTGGCATTCGAGCCCAATTATCGTTATTATTTTAAGCCCGTTTACAAAGAGAGCAACTACAAAACAGCATTGTCAGGTTTGGGCTTGCGCTTTGGACTGGTTTACAAATTAAATGAGTAGAAAAAAAAAGTATTATGAAAACATATATATTCTCAACTTTAATGAAAACTGTGTGGGTACTGATAAGTATCGGATTTTTACAGCTAAATCTGGTAGCACAGATAACAGATAATTACATTATAATTTCGGGGCAGATTACCAATAGTGAATATGGAAATGTTGTTAAAAATCATACTGTTTATTTTTTGAAGGACTCAACGGTAACAATTGATTCGGGACCACTATTAACTGAAGTGGTAACCGATGATGAAGGTTTTTATTACGATACCATCCCAACAAAAACTTCAAAAGGTTCTCTTTTGGTTTATACAAATGACTTTTTTGATGTTGTAGTTGACACGCTAAAGTATTATCGATTTGTTTCTTATGCCAACAGCAATATCTTTATTACAAATTTCGATATATTCATGCCAATTCAAGCTGATTTACTGCAATCACGTTTTAAATATGAACAAAAAATGACTGGCGACCTCAATCGCTTTCGTTTTATTGACCAAACGAAAAATGATGAAATTATAAGCTGGCATTGGAGTTTTGGAGATAGGACAACATCAGATCTCCAGAACCCTGACCACACATTTCCCGGTCCAGGTATGTACAAAGTAAGGCTTACTACAACAGCAGTAATTGAAGGTATTGAACAAACAAATACAATGTTGCGGGTTGTTTACATCGCCGACAGATCGTTTTTTGATATGGGAGGACATGCTTACGCAGTATTTCCTGCCAACAACTGTATTTCTTATTTGTACTATATCGATACCAATCAAAACGTAATTCCGGTTGATACCATTATGACTGACCCCCTGGGTTATTTTAGCTTTTACCAGGTGCCTTCAGGAAAATATTATATAAAAGTTCAACCGACAAAGTCTTCTGATTTATATGGAGAAATGATGCCAACTTATTATGGGGATGTTATTTTTTGGGAAGAAGCGATTCAAATTGAGAACAATCATACTTATTGGGGGTATCATGTTAATTTTGTTGATGGAGCAGGAATTAACTCAGGAAATGGGAATATTAGCGGAAACGTGAAGTATATTGAAATTTCTGAAGGAGGGGATTATGATCTTCCGGCCCAGGGTATCGATATTTATGTGACTGACACTGAAAATCAAACACTTGTTAGCCATTATTCTGACGTAGATGGATCTTTTGTTTTTCCAAATGTTGCTTTGGGTACGTATTGGCTTTATCCGGAAGTTACTGGGCTAACGCAAGAAAAAAGAAGAGTTGAAGTAACCATTGACGAGCCGGATGTTGTAGATGTTGAAATTATTCTGATCCCGGGAAACATTGATGGTATTGATCCTGATATAAGTTTTGCAAAAGATAATTTTTTAGGTATTCCTTATCCAAATCCGGCTACAGATTTGATATATCTGAATATTGAAGCTACTGCTTATCTCATGGCTGAAATTGATGTATTTGATCTCCAAGGAAGAAAGCTTATAAGTCAGCAATTGAATCTACAGAATGGTACAAATACCCTTGGTTTGAAAACTGCAAAACTCAAAGGGGGAGTCTATTTTATCAGGGCAGATGTTAATGGAACAATTAGCGAACAACGATTTATTGTAAACAAATAGTAATACACACAATAAAAAACCCCGTACCTTTTTAAGGACGGGGTTTTTTATTTTCACTTTGTAGTGAAGGTCTTGCCTGCACCCATAGTTTTTGTCTTCCTAATCAAACGAAAGTATCGATTTCTTAATCACCTCAACGGCTTCCATTAACTCTTCTTCGCTAATGACGAGCGGTGGCGCAAAGCGGATGATGTGATCGTGAGTGGGTTTGGCAAGCAATCCGTTTTCAGCCATTTTAATACAAACATCCATGGCAGTTTTTCCACCTTTCGGGCGGATGACCACTGCATTCAGCAAACCTTTTCCGCGAACCAGTTCAACCATACCCGAGTCGATATTTCTCATTTCTGTCCTGAAGATTTCACCAAGTTTCTGTGCCCTTTCTGCCAGTCCTTCTTCTTTTACCACTTCCAATGCAGCAACAGCTACTTTGGCTGCAACAGGATTTCCACCAAAAGTAGAACCGTGTTGTCCGGGTTTAATGGTTAGCATAACTTCGTCATCGGCCAATACTGCCGAAACAGGATAAGCACCTCCAGAAAGGGCTTTTCCAAGAATGAGTACGTCGGGACGGACACCTTCATGATCGCAGGCCAGTAATTTTCCTGTACGGGCAATTCCTGTCTGCACCTCATCGGCAATAAAAAGTACGTTTTTTGCTTTGCACATGGCGAAAGCTTTTGTCAGGTAGCCTTCATCAGGAACAACAACACCGGCTTCTCCCTGTATGGGTTCAACCAAAAATCCTGCAACATTGGGGTCTTCTAAGGCTTTTTCCAAAGCATCTAAATCATTATAAGGAATTACTTCAAATCCCGGAGTGTAGGGACCAAATCCGGCTTTCGATTCCGGGTCGGTTGACATGGAAATAATGGAGATCGTCCTTCCGTGGAAGTTGTCGGCACAAACGATAATTTTTGCCTGGTTGTTTGCTATTCCCTTCACATCGTAAGCCCAGCGGCGACAAAGTTTAAGTGCTGTTTCATCCGCTTCGGCACCGGTATTCATTGGCAATACTTTATCGTAACCAAAAAATTCGGTGATGTATTTTTCATAAGTACCCAATGCATCGCTGTAAAAAGCACGCGAAGTAAGTGTCAATGTTTGTGCCTGATCGACCATGGCACCTACAATTTTCGGGTGACAATGTCCTTGATTAACTGCGGAATAAGCTGAGAGAAAATCAAAATATTCTTTTCCTTCAACATCCCATACTTTGGCACCTTTTCCTTTGGAAAGTACCACTGCCAGTGGGTGGTAATTGTGTGCCCCATATTTATCTTCGAGCGCGATGGCTCCTTTTGAGGTGAGTTTTTCTGCCATTTTTTTAATTTTTTTGAGGTGAAACAAACTATTTTTATTCAAGCCGAATCATGCTTGAAAAGCGAAAGCAAAAGTAAATATTAATTAGAGATTTTTGGCATAAAATTCTAGGGATATATTTCCCTATCTCTCGTGATGAAAGTTAGGGTGAAGTTAAAAAAAAGGGCCTTCTGCACACTTGCAGAAGGCCCAATACAAACTATGAAAAAACAATTATTTCTGTAAGAATACTTTCTTCACAGAACGGTAGTCATCACCAGAAACAATCACAAAATAAATGCCTTGTGGATTGTTTGATAGGTCGATACTACTTTTGTATGATCCCTGAATATTTATTCCTTGTTGTTCATAAACAACTTTCCCGAGGGCGTCAATTACTTTCAGGTCGGCATTGTTTAATTTTTCAGAACTGATATCAAGGTTGAATATTCCTTTACTTGGGTTAGGATAAATGTTGAGTGTAGTATTTTCAGCATTTTCGCCTACACCAACACAGTTTACAACTGTAACTGTTTGCCCATCAGAAGCACCGCAACCAAATTCGTCGGTGTAAGAATAAGTAACACTAAAATCACCAACACCAGATTCTGTTGGATGAAAATACATACCATCGCTAACATAATCACCGGTATATTCTCCACCTTCAGGTTCACCTGTTGTCAAGGTATAAGGATCCCAGTCTTCGTTACACAAAGGTTCTACTGCAGAAAAGGTAACTTCTGGATATCCGTGATCGGTGATGTATTTTGCTTTGATGGCTGTATCTTTTTCAACACCATCAGAAATGATTAAAGTAACATCAAAACTTCCCTCTGTGGGATAATAAACACTTGGGTTGGGGTCGTATGGGTTTTGGCAGTTACCGCCTTCAAAAGTCCATTTAAATGAATTTGGGTCTCCAATGCAGTCCTCGAAAAAATGTACCAGTCCGGGCTCGCACAAATCAGTATTATCAGCATGAAAATCTGCCAGGAAAGTTGGTTCGGGTCCTTCCAGATCTAAAAGCATTACACCATCACAATGCATTACTTCTTTGTTGCCATCATCCTGTATCCAGGCGATTACTTCACAATGTTCTTCATCCCAGGAATTATTGAAGGTAAACAAAAGTTCTTCCTCAATTTCGGCACCAACCATACTGAAGGTGATGGGTGTTCCGTTGGCACCGGGAACCATTAACCTTTCGGTATGGTCAATTTTTGTTAAGGTCTGCCAGCTATAAGGAATTTCAGATTCTGTTAAGGCAAAACGCAGTTTGAGGTTGGTACCTGAATATGCAGATACTTTTTTCATCCTGACTGTGATGGTATAGTTGTCACCAATGTTTGTCCCGAAAATCTCAATTTTAAATGCAGTCTGAACATTCATCCTTGCATCTACCTTTGGTTTAAAGGTTGTGTACAGGCTGCCAGAAGCACCTCCACCTATATGCTTGGAGTAAGAACCATCGAACCATGTGGTAGGATAACCGGTGATGCTGTAATAAGAATTACGTTGCGCAGCTTCCGGAGTGTTGAAAGGATCTCCTGCATTGTAGGAATGATATTCAACACCTGCAACCGGATCACCATTGGCATAAAGATCATCAAGGCCAGTAGCAGCAGCAGGACAATACGGGCATCCTGTACCTGTGCCCATTTCAACCAATACCAACTCCCTGTCCATCTGTGCAAAAAGGCTAAAGAAAGCAAAGGCTGCAAAAAGGGTAAGAGTAAATTTTTTCATAGCATTCTATTTTTTTGATTAAAAAATTAAATTTTCGCGACAAAATTAACTATTTGTGAAGCTTTTAGTAACCAATGGTCTTAATTAGAACTATTATAAATTAACATATCTAGATATGTTCTCGTTTATGCTGTATTTCACTTTTCTCAACCAAAAAAAATCCCCCGACCAATTGTGATAATCAGCCTGGGGGATTATTATTTTTGATAGAAAAAGTTTATTTTACAACAACCTTTTTGTTAATCATTCCATTGTCGGAACGTACTACAATAGAGTAAATACCTGCTGCTTTTTCTTGCAGATTTATTTTCAAAGTAAGCACTTCGCGTATGCTAATGTCTTCTTTGGTGTACACTATTGCACCCAATTCGTTTACAACAGTAACACTTACAATTTCATCCTTTAGTGCGTTAAGTTTTAAACTAAATTCACCGTTGTTAGGATTGGGGAAAATGCTGAGCGAAACATTGCTGCTTAATTCGTCAATACTGGTACAATCTACCCATTCAATAACAATACCGGCTGTACTGCTACATGCATTCTCGTTGGTAACAGTAACCATATATTCAATGATTTCATAAACGCCATCTGTACTGATTTCGATTGTTTGAGTCGTTTCATCGGTTGACCACAAATAAGTTGAACCCGGATTGCCCGCATCCAATGTCCAGGTATTTACACCACAAATACTGGTATCGGCACCGAGTGCAATAACAGGTTGGGCGTAAACTTCAACAAAAACAGAATCGATTGAAGAATGCTCACTTGTATCTGAAACATTCACATAATACCAGGTAGATATTTCGGGATAGGCCTTAACCTCATCTTTATCACCAGTAAATCCTTCAGGAACAGAATACCATGAATAAATCAAAGTATCAGATGATCCAGCAATGCTAGTACTCATTTGTACACTGTCTCCAATACAAATAGCTTCTTTATCGGCAGATACCGTTGCCAGAATTTGGCTAATATTTAGCTGAATTTCAACGTCAACCTCATTTGCATCCGGGTCGTTAGAAGAGAATTGTGCTGTGGCATTGTATGTACCGGCTTCCATATCTGTTGCATCAAAATTTACAGCAATCATACTTGTATCACCGGGAAGTACTGTGCCGTTAACTGGCTCAATACCCAACCAACCCTGAACATTAATGCCGTAATCTTCTACTTCCCCATATTGTGTATATTCACAAGGGTAAAGCTCTCCATCGTACCTGATACGAATGCGCATGCGTGTCATTCCTGTTTTTGCACCAACAGGTGGTGATATATTGGCTGTGTAGGGGCCATGTCCGGGGCTTCCGGAAAATTCAATCATCTCTTCGTCAAATTCACCGTTTCCATCCCAGTCAATCCATGCACCACAGTAATCTTTGATGTATGAGTTTCCATTTGTAATAGTGATGGGATAAGATTCGCCGGTACGCATACTTGTAACCAAGTTTGTATAATCCTGATAAAAATTACTGCCCGTCTCATTATCAATGTCTCCAACCTGAACCCGGGAAATGTATTCATCTCCTTCGGTAGAACCGGCTGTACAGTAATCCAAAACTGAGCGGCTCTCGTTAACAAATGCAGAGATTGAATAATCAAGATCCAATTGGCCTGTATTAATCACTGTAAGGTATTGGGTAGATTGTGTATTAATAACCAGGTTTTCGAACAAGCTTGTAGGAGAAACACTAATGTGTGGATCTCCCCATCGTACTGCAGTACTTACTGCACCTGATTCCATATCTTCGGTGTAGAATGCAGATACCTGGTAGGAAAAATCACCATAATCAGGGAGCTGATCAGTATACGTAACATCAGCTGTTTCTGCAATAAACTCACCATCACGATAGACATTAAAGTGCAGGAAATTTTCACCGGTCTCATAAAGCCATGTTAAATCAACCGCACCTGTTTCAAATGTAACAATAGCATTTAAGTCTGAAGGCTTATTTAGAGGATTGGTTTGGTAGGGTGAAACGTAGGTCATGGCTGAACCCGAACGGTTGTCTGTCCATGTTGGGTACACCCAACCATCTTGTGCAATAATACCGATGTAGTCACCAAAGTAATCACTAGCTAAACCGGGAATTGGAGAAGGTGTAGTTGAAACATCACTCACTTTAAAATCTTCCCAGGTTTCGCCACCATCGTCTGAGTTGGCACAATAAACTTCAATGTCTAAACTGCTCACATTGCGGTCGTCATAGAAAATAGCACTTAAAATTCCATTGGCCGGATCGCAGGTAATCCATGGGAAATAATGCTCTTTTCCAAGTCCGGCAGGATCCTGGTTTACACGAATAGCATCAGACCATGTGTCACCACCATCAGTTGATTTTGAAATATACACATCCATGTCATTTCCTGTATTTATACCAGGTGTGCCGATATTGGCCCAGGTTACATAAATACTTCCCCTGTCAGGGCCATTACTGTTATCAACAGTTGCAGCAGGAAATGAATTTTCGCGCATATGTTTAGAAGTCTCCGAATTACGGATACCCCGAATATTTGTGACAGCTCTGGTAGCTGGTTCCCAGGTGACACCACCATCCAATGATCTGGCAAAACCAATGGCTGACTCGTCAGAAGGCCAACCATCGTAAATGGCCCAATGTGCATAAACTTCCCCATTAGGACCAGTACTCAGGTTTACACCCTGGTTGTGACTTCCTGCATTTACTGCACTACTGATGTTGTTGTTAATCGTCCAGCTTTCTCCATTATCGTGAGAATATGCGATAGCGATTTCTCTGTCATTGCCACCACCAAAATTTGTCCAGGCAATGTAAAGATAGCCTTCGTAAGGACTGGTGGAGCTGTTGTCGATCCACATATGGTTTTTATCGGCAAGGTCTCCCGGGTTGGGGGCAACGGTCACTGTTGTCCAACTTGCTCCCTGGTCGTCAGAATAGGAGCAGCCCATTCCACCTGGATTGTCGATGTAATTTACATACCACCTGCCATTAAGGCCAATGGCTGTTGTGGGGTCGCCACTATTGCTTCCACCGGCACCTTGAACTTCTCCTTCCCAGCTTTCGGCTGCATCGAAAGAAAAGAAATCGTTGGCACCGTATAATTGACCAACAGGGTTTTGCGTTGAGTTATTGGAATTCAGTACAACACTCGGATCATTGGGATCCACAAAAATGGAGTTTTCACTTTGTGTCGAATTAATTTCGGTAACCGGTACATCGGGTGAGTCTTCTGTAATGGTACTGAATGCCCGAATATTACTTCCGGTAAAGACCGCTGGTTTGGTTTTTATTTCCGGGTTAAATGGGATGATCCCTTTTTCGGCAGCTTTAACCCAGTAGTTGATGTTATCAATACTGGTATTGAACGAATTGCGTTTTTCGCGCTCCGATTTTTTCCCATTACTAATCGCCCAGTTTACACCAATGGCAAAAGTGCCCAGTAAAACAAGAACAATAAAAAGTTTAGATTTTTTCATGTGATTTAATGATTTGTGAATAATTCAGGATTTTTGCGCCGCAAGATAGTAAACATTTATTTACAACTTGGTAAAGCACTTTAGATTAACATTTTCTTAGGATTTAGCGCTTATTCCTAAGACAGAAATATTTGTATTGGTTGCCTGATACAAAAAAATATGGACGTGATTTTCTCACATCCATATTCTTTTCGCTAATTATTTAGAACAATTTTTTTATTTTCAATATAACTATCCCCAACAATAAAAACAGTATAAATTCCTGAAGTAAATGCAGAAAGATCAATCTGTTGAGAATAGAAGCCATTAATTACAATATCGGTTTTTTCATAAACCAGGCTGCCCGAAATTGACATTACAATAATGTTGATTTTCTGGTTTCTGTCGCTTTCCAGTTCCAGTTCAAAAACACCAGAAGTTGGATTCGGAAACAGGCCAAGGGAAACTACCCTGTCATATTCGTCAATACCTGTACAGTCTTTAATATCGATGGAAACTTCATCACCACTTTCACAAAGATATTGGCTGGTAACCTGGACGGAGAAAGTATGAAGTCCAAAGTTATATTTAGATGTATCGACAATGATAGTTTGCGTTGTTTCTCCGGTGGACCACAAATAGCTTGCTCCGGGATTTCCGGCATCAATAGTATAAGTCTGATCCTGGCATATGACAGTATCAACACCCAGATCAACCAGTGGAATTGTAGCGAAATTAATATTAACAGTGTCGCTATCAGTGCAATTATTTTCGTTGGTAATTAATACCCAATATTGGTTTTCACCTTCACCCACAACCACAACAGTTTGTGTTGTATGACCGCTTGACCATAGGTAAGTTGCCCCTGGATTTCCTGCATCCATAAAGTGTTGTGTTTCGCCACACAATACCAGGTCTTCACCAAGATCGGCAATGGGCAGCGCATGAACTGCAACTTCCGTTGAATCAGTCATGCTTAGTATGCCATCATTTACAGCAACAAAGTATTTTGTGTTTTCAATTGGTTCGACAATTGGATTTTGTTCATCGGAAGAAAAACCTTCGGGAATAGAACTCCATGCATAAGTATAAGTTCCTGAACCCCCTTGTGGATTTGCACTGAGCTGTGCACTTGATCCCAGGCAAATATCAGTTGGTTCGGCAGTAGCAACAACGGCAAGGTCGGTAATGTTTAATGTCACAGGAATACTGTAGAAAGGATTGTCTAAATCGTTGGAAACAAATTTAATGATATCGCTATAAGTTCCTGTTTCAAGCCCAGTGGCATTAAATTTAAGATCGATTAGCAATGAATCGCCTGCGGCTACAGTACCTTCGTCCGGATCGAGTGTCAACCAGGAAGCAATCAAGATGGAATAATCTTCTACTTCACCATATTGTGTTTCGCCATAGGCCGACATATTTCCCGGACCGGCAAGCCGTATACGTATTAAAACTGTTCCCTGAACACTACCTTCAGGCGGAGTTATTGATCCTGTAAATACCTGCGAAGTTTCATCAGCTTGAAGCACGATTGCTTGTTCCTCAAATTCACCATTGGCATTCCAGTCAACCCAAACAGCACATTGATCACCATTGTAAGCATTGCCATTGAATACCTGAATTTGGTAGGATTCCCCAGCTTGCATTTGGGCAAAGTCATTGGAATAATCACTGTAATTTTCGAAGCCGGAAGTGTTGTTAATGCCAGCTAGTATAACTCTACTGATAAATTCATCACCTCCACCATTGGCGGCTTTATAATTTATTGTATTGATAGGAATGAAGAACGGTGAAACAGAAAAATCAAGATCGAGGACACCGGTATTTTTTATTTTCATTATTTGGGTAACAGAATCATCGATGAGTAAATTAGCGGTGTATTCACCTGGGATGACCTCCATTGTTGATGAACCCCATTGGGTTTCTTTAACAGTTGCCGATGACTCGGTTGTACCACCGTAATAAGCAGTAACTTTATAAGTATAGTAACCAAACTCAGGAATTTGGTCGGTATAAGTCAGTGCTTCAGTTTCGGCAATCATAACGTCATCGCGATAAATCCTGAAATTCATAAATCCTGATCCTTCATTGAAATTCCAGCTTAAGTCGCAAGCACCTGTTTCCTGATCAACACTGGCTTGCAGGTTAAAAGGATTTGTTACAGAAATAGTTACAAAAGGAGAAACATAGGTCATGGCATGGCCCGAGCGGTTGTCAGTCCAACAAGGATAAACTTTGCCGTTGAGGGCGGTAATTCCGAGATAATCGCCAAAATATCCAGTGGCCATTCCTGGGATAGGTGATGGTGTAAAAGCTACATCGCTTACTTTAAAGTCTTCCCATGTTTCGCCGCCATCGTTAGAAGTTGCTACCCAAGCTTCGGCTTGAGTATTACTTGTATTGCGGTTGTCGTACCAAACTACACTCACCGTTCCATTTGTAGGATCGCAAGCAATCCATGGCATATAATGTGCTTTTCCCTGCCCGATGGGATCTTGATTTATTCTGATAGGTTCTTCTGACCAACTGTCCCCTCCATCATCAGATTTGATAAGATAAATATCACGGTCGCTACCAGAATTTTCACCCGGTACTCCCACATTGGTCCAAACAACATAAATGGTTCCATTTTTACTACCTCCACTTACATCGACGGCCATGGCAGGAAAACTGTTTACCCGCATATTTTGTGGCACACCACTTTGCCGGATGCCACGTATGTTATTGATGATGCGATAAGAATCTTCCCATGTTTCGCCGCCATCTAAAGATTTTGCAAAACCGAGTGATTTTTCATCCTGAGGCCAAGCATCGTAAATTGCCCAAACGGCATAAACTTCACCATTGGGGCCGGTGCTCAGATTTACACCCTGGTTGTGGTTTCCTGCAGCGACACCAAGGCTGATACGCTGTCTGCTTTCCCATGTTTCGCCATTATCGGCAGAGTAGGTTGCTACAATTTGGTTATTATAAGAACCGCCAAAATCGGACCAGGCATTGTAAACCCTGTTTTCGTATGTACCACCTTCTTTAGTGTCTATCCAGAGGTGGTTTTTATCTGCACCCGACCCGCCGGGATTTGGCCCCGATTGTTTGCGTATCCAGGATTCTCCCTGGTTGTCAGAATAAGACACTCCCATTCCTCCATTGTTGATATAACCCACATACCAACGTCCGTCAGTTCCGATAGCTGTAGTTGGGTCACCGCTGTTGTTACCGTTTGTACCAAATTTGCTACCTTCAAATGTTTCTGCAAAATCGAAGGTATATAAATTATTTGCCCCGTAGGATGGAGGACCTGTTACGGAAGTAGAATTATTAGAATTTAGCATGACATCAGGATTGTTGGGATCAACAAAAACTGAGTTTTCGCTTTGTGTACTGCTTCCAACATCAATCACAGGTACATCGGGAGAGTCATCGGTTATTACTGTTGTTGCCTTAATCTGGCTGCCGGTAAAAATAACTTCAGGAACCCTAACATCAGGATTAAGAACGGCAAGGCCCTGATCGGCCATCCGTTTCCAATAAGCATTATTATCAACCCAGCCTATTACTTTACTTCGGCGCTCGCGCTCTGTTGGTGTTGAATCACTAACTGCCCAATTGACACTAAAAGTAACAAATCCAAGGGTAAAAACTAGAAGTAAAATTTTGAATTTTTTCATTTGTAATTGTGTTTTATGGTTTTCGGAGTGCAAAATTAGTATGAAAAATGGTGTTTGTCACAAAAGTGCGAAAAGAATAAGAAGAATCTTTTTCTTATACAGATGCTTAATCAAGATAAATATCGAATTGTTCATTAATCAGACTAGCCGAGACAAATGACTCGCGGATTAAAACTCCAACAGCTAACAAAGCGGAGAGTACGGCAAGAATCACAAACGAAAGCAGTAAATACTCCGAAAGGGGATGACTAGAAATAGTGATGCCCCCAAGAAGACTGCCCAAAAGGACTAAACCAACACATAAGTACAAAAAAGTAAGTGCCCATTTAAACATGCGTAGGCGTTGCTGTTGACAGGAAAAAAAGTGTTGTGTGTATTTTTGTTCTTGCTGAAAAACCCGCTGCATTTGGTTAATCAATTCAATATACCTGCGCGAAGTTGACATGATAAGCATACCAATTCCCGGAAGGAAAGTAAGGGGGGTAAAAATAATGGCTATTTCTGTAAGGTTCATGGTTTGTTTTTTGACCCCTTCTGTCTCCTTCGACTCCGCTCAGGAAGACATCTTCGACTCCGCTCAGGAGGACATCTCCCCCCAAGGGGGAGAACGGGGTTTCCTAAGATTTGTTAAGCAACCCCTATTCTCCCCATGGGGGAGATGCCCGCAGGGCAGAGGGGTTATTTTACTTCCCAAAGCGTATCCAGGAAGTATTTTTTATCATCGGTAAAATGTTCCTTTACTATATATCCCTGCTCTTTTGCCAGGGATTCCAATTCGGGAATGCTGTATTTTTTTGATATTTCGGTATGGATGATTTCAAAAGCATCAAAATTTGTTTTCCAGTTAAGTGCTTCAAAATTGACACTTTGCTTTTGTAAGGAAACAATATAGCTCAAAACTTCTCCCGAAACCGGCTCATAAAAAGTATGGTGCATAAAATGTTGTAGATCGAAATCTGCTCCCAGTTCGCGGTTCATCCTGCTAAGTAGGTTCAGGTTAAAAGAAGCAGTAATCCCATGGGGATCATTATAAGCAGCGGTAATAATTTTGGGATCTTTTTTCAGGTCGGCACCAAGTAAAAGCATGTCGCCCT
>Ga0164318_10000217_pt1 | contig 39212 bp, 30 predicted proteins | sample GuaBasSedimGuay9_FD_113734 | JGI IMG/M metagenome (GOLD analysis project Ga0164318, IMG submission 113734) | Subseafloor sediment microbial communities from Guaymas Basin, Gulf of California, Mexico - Guay9, Core 4571-4, 0-3 cm | ecosystem: Environmental > Aquatic > Marine > Hydrothermal vents... | reverse complement strand
TGATTTGTAGTTTTGCTTGAATTTTTTTATAATGTCTGAAGACACTATACTATTTGTTATGTTTTTTTTCATTTTTGTTTATATTAGATTTTGGCTATGATCTCATTATTCGACTTAGTATGTGTTTTTTTATCAGAAGGAGCGGGTTTTATTTTTTATTTTTTTGTCATATAGAAAATTACCGATGTTCACTTATTTATAGATATGAGTTTTATTTTTTTGATTTGTCATAATTATTTTTATAGATAGAATTTTGGATATTAATATTATGTTTATTATTTTTACATCATAAAAATTTTGAAAAAGGGGAAAAATGGAAAAAGGTATTGACATTTTTTATAATAGATATTATTTAAGATTTGCTGCTACGTAAACCGTGGGGGTGCCGAAAGGCTGAGATAATACCCCAGGAACCTGATCCAGGTAATACTGGCGTAGGGAACGGATCCTTATAAGTATTTACCTTCTTTCAGGTTCCTCTCAAAAAATTGGTGTTTAATATTCAAAAGAGAGGAGCTTATTATGTTCAACAAAAATTTTTTAGTTTTATTAATTCTTCTTTTTTTTCATTCTTTATTCGCAGATACTTTTAGAGGTCGAGTTATTAATGGTGCAACTAAAGCCCCCGTTATAGGTGCAAATATTATCATCGAAGGAGTTAATTATGGTTCTGTTACAGATAATGATGGTAATTTTATTTTGAAATTCAATTCTGATAAGGTAAAAATTATAATTACTCATGTTGGATTTGAAGAAAAAAGTATAGAAATAATAAGTAGGGAAAAAATAAATATAGAACTGGTTCCAAAATCTTATTTTATTTCTCCTGTTTTAATTACATCAACAAGGGCAGTGAATGGAGAAAATCCAACTTCTTTTTCTAATATAGACAAAAATTTTATTAAACAAAATCATACTGTAGAGGATATACCGGATTTAATTTCTATTATTCCTTCTGTAGATTTTTATAATGAATCAGGAGGAAACACAGGATATTCTTATGTAAAAATAAGAGGATTTGATCAGAAAAGAATTTCTGTTTTAATTAATGATGTTCCAATAAATGATCCCGAAGATCATAATGTTTATTGGGTAGATTTAGCTGATTTATCTGAAAATACTGAAGATATTCAGGTGCAAAGAGGAATTGGTTCTTTTGATAATGGAAAAATTGGTTTTGGAGGGAATATTAATATATTGACTAAAAATTTTTCTTTTAATAGAAAAATTAATTTTTATACTGGTGTGGGGAGTTTTAATACACGTAAATTCTCCGGTGGGATGAATGTTCCTTTGAATTATAATTTAGTTTTGAATACTAATTTTTCATTTATTCAATCTGATAATTATAGAAGAGGCAGTGATGCAAGTTTGTATTCGTATTTTGTGGGTATGCAGCATATTTATAAAAAATCTATTACAAAAGTATTGTTTTTTGGTGGGCATGAAAAAACTGGTTTAGCTTATAATGGCATTCCTGAAGATATTTATAAAAAGGATAGAAGATATAATGATTTATATGAAAAATATGATAATTTTATTGATAATTTTTCTCAATTTCATTTTCAGTTGAGTAATAAGTTTATTCTTAATAAGAATTTATTTCTCGAAAATAAGATTTTTTATGTATATGGGAATGGTTATTACGAACAGTTTAAAGATGGAATAGATGATGATAAAAGATTTGAATATTCTCTGGAATTAGAACACGATCAATCCGAATCAGAATTAGTAAGGAGAAAATATGTTACAAAGGGACAATTAGGGCTATTATCGTCTTTTAATTATACCATAGAAAATTTTAAAGTAAAAATGGGAATAAATTTTTGGAATTATGCCTCAAATCATTATGGTAAAGTTATTCAATTGGATGGTATAAAAATAGATCATAAATATTATGATTATGATGGGAAGAAAAATAATTTATCATTTTATACTAATTTTCAGTATATTTTATCTGAAAAATTAAATTTTGTTACAGGAATAACTCTAAATTTAAAAAATTATACATTGGAGCAAAATCAGGTTGGAAATTTTAAAGAGAACTTTCTTAATAAATTAGAAGTTGATTATAAATTTTTGAACCCATCTTTTGGAATAAATTATATTTTATCTGAAAAATTAAATTTTTATTTTAGTTATTCTAAATCATATCTTGAGCCATCCGATGATGATTTATTTGATACATGGTATGGTCCTGATGATCTGGGAGTGCATCCATTATTTAAAAAAAGATATATTATTAGAAGGAAAGATAATAAAGTAAAATATATTTTGTGGAAAGATCCGGTTGTAAAAGAGGAAGATTTAAATGATTTTGAATTAGGAGCAAATTATTCTGCAGGCAAATTTGTTTATAAATTAAATTTTTATTATATGAAATTTAATAATGAGATTGTACCTATGGGAGGTATAGATGAAGATGGTTATCCTATAAAGGGTAATGCTCCGGAAACAGTACATAAAGGAATTGAATTCTCAGCATTATATACTTCTAATAAACTTTATAGTATGTTAAATTTTTCTTTGAGTTCTAATTATTTTAAAAAATTTGTTCAATACAATTGGAAAGAAGATTGGTCTGGAGCAGAGCCTGTTAATTTAAGTAATAAAAAAATACCTCTTTTTCCATCACAACTTTTGAATTTTTTAATAGGATATAAGGTTGGGATGTTTGATATAAGTTTAAAAAGTAAATATGTTGGAAGAAAGTATCTAGATGGTACAGAGGATAAAAGCAAGTCTTTGAATGCTTATTTTGTAAATGATTTTATTATGAATGTTAATATAAAAAATGTGTTGTTTATTTTTAAAATAAATAATATATTTGATGTTGAGTATGAGACAAATGGTTATTATTATTATGGAAACTATTACTTTCCAGGTCCACCGCGAAACTTTTTTGCAGGTGTAAGGATTGATTTTTAATGAAAGTACTTATTATTGGTAATGGAAGATTTGATAATATAGTTAAGAAAATTGAATATGATTTAATAATATGTGCTGATGGTGGTTTTAACAAGGCTATTGAAAATGGAATATATCCTGATATAGTTATAGGTGATTTTGATTCCATTGTAAAAGGAAATGATTTTTCTTTTGATGATATTTTTCATAATATTAAAGTTATAGAAAATGATGATCAAGATTCTACTGATATCGAAAAGGCATTAATTTACTGTTTAGATAATAAATATCTTGATGTAACAGTTATGGGTGTTACAGGATTAAGAAATGATCATTTTTTATATAATTTATATCTTTTAACATATTTTTTTAGAAAATTTAGTAGCCTTAAAATTATTGATCGGTTGCAGGTTATCACTGCAACCGATTTTAGAATAGATTTTTTTGAAAAGATGGAATATTTGTCCATATTTTCATTGACAAGAGCAATGATAGGTCAATCTTCAGGATTATTATATCCCATTAATAAAATGGAAATAGGATATGCAGGAGTACAGAGTCAGAGTAATGTTGTTGTTAAAAAAGATGCTTTTATTGAGGTAGAATCAGGAGAAATTATTGTTTTTTTTCCATTGAAATATTTAAATAATTTTATGATAAAAAAAAGGAATAATTATGATATTGGAAAAAAAGTATTATAGTAAATTGATAGAACTTGCGTTAGCTGAAGATTTAGGCGAAGCAGGAGATATTACCACAGATGCAACTATTACAGAAGATTTTCATAAAAAAGCTTTTTTGTATTCAAAAGAGGAAGGCATATTATGTGGGAGACAGGTTTTTGAAGATGTTTTTTTATTTTTAGATAAGGATATAAAAATTCAATGGTTAAGATCAGATGGAGATGTTATAAATTTTAAAGAAATGATAGCAATTATTGAAGGAAGTATTAAAAATATTTTGAAAGCAGAAAGGACTGCATTGAATTTTTTACAGAGAATGTCTGGCATTGCAACTACTGTAAATAAATTGCAAAGTAAAATTTCACAGTATAATGTTAATATTTTAGATACAAGAAAGACAATACCGGCTTTTAGAATGTTAGATAAATATTCAGTTTTTGTGGGAGGTGGCATAAATCATAGAATTGGTTTATTTGATATGATTTTGATAAAAGAAAATCATAAAAATGCTTCTGGTGGATTAGAAAATGCTGTGAAAAATGTGATAAATAAATATGGTAAGAAATACAAAATAGAAGTTGAAACTGAAAATCTTGATGAGGTAGAAATAGCTTCAAAATTAGATATAGATGTTATTATGTTTGATAATTTTACAATTGATATGATAAAATCTGGGGTAAATATTGTAAGAAATAATAATAAAAATATAAAAATAGAAGTCTCAGGCAATGTGACACCAGAAAAATTAGAAGAAATAGCTAAAACAGGTATTGACTATATTTCAATGGGGTTTTTAACCCATTCTGTTAGAGCATTTGATTTTTCAATAATAGTAGAATAATTTACTTTATTGATTCAATATATTCGTTAACATAAGATAATATATCTGCAATGGAATTCAGTCTGAATATTGTATATCTGAATGATGATGAGTTTTTCATTCCCTTAGAATACCATCCCCAGAATTTTCTCATTTCTTTTATAGCTCTATTTGTATCTTTATATTGTAGCATATACATAAAATGTCTTGTAGCAGTTTTTAATTTTTCGTAATTGGAGATCAATAGTTCTTTGTCCAATTTTAGTTCTTTGAATATAAATGGATTGCTTAATGCTCCTCTTGCTATCATTATCCCTGCTGGTTTATATTTTTCCATTTTTTCTTTAGCATCTTTGAATGTAAAAATATCCCCATTTCCAATAATTGGTATTTTTGCTTTATCAATTGCATATTTGATTACATTCCAATCTGCTTTACCTGAAAACATTTGTTTTCTTGCCCTTCCATGTATTGTTAAAAATGATAATTTTAAATCTTCAGCGACTTTAATAATATAGTCAACTATGTTATAATCTATTTCATTTATTCCCACCCGGATTTTCATGGATAATGGGAATTTTGTATTTTTTTTTATTATATTCATTATATGTGATAATTTTTTTAAATCTTTTAGTAAAGCAGCCCCGGAACCACTATTAAATACTTTTTTGACAGGACATCCTACATTAAAATCAAGAATAAGGAATTCAAAATCATTTAATATTTTAACTGATTCCAATATGAGATCTTCTTTATGTCCGAATAATTGAACACCTACATTAGATTCATTTTCATATTTTTCAAGTAATTTAGATGTTTTTTTGAAGTTATGTACTAAACCATCGGAACTGATCATTTCTGTGAATGTTAAATCCGCACCAAATTCTGAGCATAGTCTACGGAATGCTTTATCAGTAAGACCTGCCAATGGGGCTAAGATATATTTATAATTCATGTTTGATTTCTTGGAAAATTTTATTTTGCTTGTCAAACATTATTTTTTTATCATCAGGTTCTATATCATTATAACCAACTAAATGCAAGATTCCATGTATGATTAATGTTAACAATTCTTCTTCAAATGAATTATTAAATTCTGGAGCTTGCCTTTGAGCCTGTTCAAGGCAAATATAAATTTCTCCTAAAAAATCAGGTTCATCTATGGTATTTTCAAAGGCAATGACATCTGTTATATAATCATGATTTAAATATTTTCTATTTAAATCTAAAATAAAATCTTCGTCTGTGAAAATAATATCAAGATTTTTATTATTAATATTTAATTTTTTTAATATTTCAGATGCTATTTTTTCCCATTTGGCTGTGTTTATTTGTTTGAATTTGTCATTTTCATTTATTATATTAATCATTTTTTTCACTCTTGCTTTGGGCATTTTTTTCTAACGTATTATTATTGTTATTATTATTTTTTATTTGATCTGGGTATTCTATCCTTTGATGATGCATACCGCTTAAAATTTTTAGAAAAGCTTCAGCAATAGAATTTAATTCTCTTAAAGTTAAATTAGATTCATCTAATTCTCCTGATAGGAATTTATCTTTTATAATTTCTTCAATAGTTGATTTTATCCTTGAGGAAGTAGGATTTTTTAATGTCCTTGATACTGCTTCGATAGAATCAGCCAGCATAACTATACCTGCTTCTTTTGATTTTGGTTTTGGCCCGGGGTATCTAAAACTTTCTTCGGAAATTATATGTTGAGTATTTTCTGATGATTTGATCGCTTTATCATAGAAATATTTTATTAATGATGTTCCATGATGCTGTGATATTATTTCCATAATTTCTTTGGGTAGTTTATATTTTTTAGCTAATTCTAATCCTTCTTTTACATGGTTTGTTAATATTAAAGCACTCATATTCGGATTTAGATTGTCATGCTTATTTTCACCATGTTGATTTTCAATAAAATATTCTGGTTTTTCAATTTTGCCAATATCATGAAAATAAGCACCAACTCTCGCAAGAAGCGGGTTAGCACCTATTGCATTTGCTGCTTCTTTTGCTAATGTTCCAACTGTCAGACTATGACTATAAGTTCCAGGAGCTTTAACAGCTAATTCCTGCAAAAGTGGATGATTTAAATCCGATAATTCTAATAAAGTGAGATCGGTAGTAATTCCATATATGCTTTCGAATATTGGTAGTAGCCCAATAGCTAATACAGGTGCAATAAATCCAGCAATTATTCCATATAAAAATTCTGTATATAATGATTGAGTAGGGGATAGGGTATTGAAATATATTATTAACAATATTATTGTATATGCCACAGGTAGGATTAAGAGAGATTTATAAAAATCTTTTCTTTTTTTAATATTTAATACACTATAATTTGCAATTATTAAGACAAATAGAGCAATATAGAAAGTACTGAAATCATAGTTGTCATATATACCTAATAATACAGCTAAATAAAATGCAGATATAAAACCTATATTATGATTTGTTAAAATACATACTAAGATAACAGCCAGAGTGATTGGATTTAATAATTGCAGTTCAGAATTAGATCTTGAGATTATATTGAAAATAATAAGAGGAAGAATAGTGATTATTTGAATTAAATTTATATATTTAAATTCAAATATATACTTTTTATCATAAAAGAATATGACTGTAAAGAATATCAGAATTGTAAATATAATAAAAAAGAATTTTGCAAAATTTGGTTGGAAGAATTTTCTAAAGTTACTTTGATTGTGTTGATTTTTCTTTAAAGCTATTTCTTGAGATTTTAGTTTTTGGTAAATTTCAGGAGTTATTCTTTCATATTTTCCGACTATTTTCTCTCCCTTTTTTATATATCCTTTTGTAATATTTATAGAATTTTTTGCCTGCTCTTTTAATATATTTGTTAATGTTTCGTTATATACAATATTAGGTTCAAAAAGATATAAAGATAAATCATAAATAAATTTTTTCTTTTCTTCATTGTTTGCTATAAACCATTTTGTTTTATTAAGAATTATATTGATGACAGATTCTTCATCATATAATGATGAAGCTAATATTTGATTTTCTTCTTTTGTACTTTTTAAGGTAATAATACCATTTGTAGCAATTTTTTGTACTTCATCTTTATTTCTACATACTCCTATTTTGTATACATTTTTAAATATATTGGTAAAGTCATTTAGTAATTTATTATAAATTTTTCGATTTTTTAGTTGGTTTTGTATATATTCTGAAATTGTGAGGTCATATTTCTCTTTTATTTGTGCTATAGAAAAATTCCTGATGTTATTCAAAATATTTTGAATTTCTTTTACTTTTGAGTTTATGAGATTATCATTTTTATTAAATACAGGATATATTTGAGATGCTGCTAACTGTATTTCTTTTTTTAGTTCTATAGAATCTTTTAATATAGGAAAATCTATTTTAGCAATTATATCTTCTTTTGCAATATCATCTTTTTTATATTTCAGAACAAATGTAGTTTTCTCTTTGGGGGTTAAATAGAATATTATCAATATATATAATAGTATACTTGTATATAGCAATATAATTTTAGATTTTTCATTAAGAAAAAGAGCGATTTTTTTTAAAATATTTTTTGAATCATCAAAAAAATGCTTATTGTGTTTTTTCGTATTGTTCATATGCTTTAATAATTTTTTTTATTAATCGATGTCGTACCACATCGGCTTCTGTAAGGTGTACAAATTCTATACCATTAATTGAACCTAATATTTCTTGAATATTTTTCAGGCCGGATGTGGCTTTTTTATCCAGATCTATTTGAGTAATATCTCCTGTTATAACAGCTTTTGAATTATATCCAAGCCTTGTTAAGAACATTTTCATCTGTGAGAAGGTAGTATTTTGAGCTTCATCTAATATTATAAAAGCGTTATTTAAAGTTCTTCCTCTCATATATGCCAGAGGTAAGATTTCAATAATATCATTTTCCATCAGTTTTTTCACTTTATCAAAAGGAATCATATCATATAATGAATCATATAAAGGTCTTAAATAAGGATCAACTTTTTCTTTAAGATCTCCTGGTAAAAATCCAAGGCTTTCGCCAGCTTCTACAGCAGGTCTTGTTAATATAATTCGTTCGATTTTGTTTTTTTTCAATAAAGCGGCAGCCATTGCTACGGCTAAATATGTCTTACCTGTTCCAGCAGGTCCTATTACAAATACAATATCATTTTTAATCATAGCATCTATTAATTTAGCTTGTCCCTCAGTCTTAGGATGGATTTTTGTTTTTAACCCTTCCAGGGTAAGTTCTTTTGCAAATATATGTTTTAATTCAATTCTTTCTTCATTATCAATTCTATCAATTGTATAATAAATTTCATTTTTAGTTATTTTTCTATTATTTTTTATGTACAGTATAAGTAATTCAAATACTTTAGATATTTTTCTTATTTCATCTGGATGCCCACTAATAATTATTTTAGAATTTCTATATATAATACTACTATAAAATTCTTTTTCAATTAATTTAAGATTTTTATCTTTAAACCCCAATAACTCAATAGGATCTATATCTGATATATCAATCTCGCGAATCATAAAATTTTCTATAATTATTACTCCTTATTAAAATTTTTAAAAAAAATACTCCTGACAATATCTTAAATGTCAGGAGTACTAAAAATGTAATTTATATGATAATTATCTAGGAATAGTAAATACTTGACCAGGATAGATAAGATCTGGATTTTTAATTTTATCTTTATTAGCTTCGTAAATCTTTTTCCATTGTTTCCAATCTCCATAAATTTCCCAATACCCGGCTATTTTGATTAACCAATCGCCAGATAGAACTTTATATTGGTCTAATTTACTTAGAGGGATTCTTAATTTCCAATTAGGATAAATCAAATTAGGATCTTTAATTTTATCTCTATTTGTTCTATAGATGATAGGCCATTTTAAAGGATCATTATAATATTTATCATAACCAGCTATTTTCCAGAGACATTCTCCTTTTTGAACTGTATGGATTGCTACTTTTGGTTTAGCTTTTAATTCTTCTAATTGTGCCTTTAAGTCTGATAATTCTTTTTGGCAATCAGCTAATTGAGCTTTTAAGTCATTGAATTCTTTTTCTAATTCTGCTACTTCTTTTTCTAAATTAGCGATTTTTGCTTTAGCATCAGCTTCTTTTTTTTGATATTCTGCAAGTTTTTGTTGCCATTGTTCATATGTCATTTTCTCATTAGTTTGAGCAAATACTAAACTTGAGCCTAAAAAAGAAAAAAGTACGAATAATATTACAAAAAATTTAAAAATTTTCATTTTCAGTTCTCCTTTTTTATTCATATTTCTTTTTATAATCTTCAATTTCTTTTTTCACATTTTCTTTTTCTTGCTTACAATTTTCAATTGCTTTTTTTGTATCTTCTATATCTTTTTTTAACTGTTCTTTTTTAGATTCAAGTTCAGCAACTCTTGCTTCTGCAGATTCTGCAGCTTTTTTAGCTTCTTCTAATTGCTGGAGCTCTTGTTGATTTGGTCTTTTGGTACAACTTGTAACACTGAGCATTACTCCTAAAAACACAGAAAAGCCGATGATACTACTTCTTTTTAGAAAAACATTTTTCATCTAATTCCTCCTTTTCTTATTAACTAATAAATTACTTAAAATAATATAAAATAAAAAGGGAATATGTCAAGTTTTTTTTTTATTCTTTTAAAAAGTATCATTTTGTTATTTTTTCCATAAATTTTACAGCAGAAAATGCGTCTTTTCCATAATACACTTTCCCTTTATATGTTTTTTGCAATACTTCTGAAACATAATCTTCAGTGAGTGCTGCACCGCCACATATAACAGGAATATCTATTTTATTTTGATTTAATATTTCTAAATTATCTTTCATAACATAAACCGATTTTACTAATAAACCACTTAATCCAATACAATGAGGTCTATGCTGTATTACTGCATTTATTATATTTTCAATAGATTGGTTTATACCTAAGTTTATAATCTCATATCCATTATTGCTTAGTATAATATCAACTAAATTTTTCCCTATATCATGAACGTCTCCCTGAACAGTAGCCAGTACCATCTTTCCTTTGTTATTTTGATTATTATCAATTATTAAATGAGGCTTTAATATTGCCACAGCTTTTTTCATAATTTCAGCAGATTTTAATACAAAAGGAAGTTGTAGCCTTCCATCATTAAATAGTACTCCTACTTCTTTCATAGCAGGCATTAAAATATTATTTAGAATTTCAAAAGCAGAATATTTTTCTAAGGCTTTATTTATATCTTCTTCTAAATTCATAGCCTTTCCATTGATTATATATTTTTTTATTTTATCTTCTACTGGAATAGCATTCCAATTTATTTTTCTTGTTGAAGTTGTATTTTTTTCATAAAAATTTATTATGTTAAGCAATGGATCATTATTTTCATCTCGTTTGTTAAAAATTAAATCATCGCAAAGTTTGATTTCCTCTTCTGTAATTTGATTTAATGGGATTATCTTACCAGAATGCAATATGGCAGCATCTAATCCGTATTCTATAGCTCGTTTGAGGAATATAGAATTTAATACATGCCTGATTTTAGGTTTTAAACCATAGGAAATATTGCTTAATCCCAAAGAAACAAAACTTTCTGGGAATTTATTTTTTATTAATTTTATAGCATTTAATGTTTCTATACCTGCTGTATATAAAGTTGGATCGCCTGAAGCAAGTGTAAAAGTTAATGGATCAAAAAATAAATCAGAGGCATGCATACCAAATTTATTAACTGCTAAATCATAGATTTTTTCAGCGATCTTTAATTTTTTTTCAGCAGTTTTTGCCATGCCATCTTCATCAATTGTTAGGCAAACTAAAGCCGCACCAAATGATTTGGCAATCTGTATAATTTTGATGGCTTTTTCAGGGCCATTTTCTAAATTTATTGAATTAATAATAGCTCTACCACCGATTAGTTTTAAAGTACATTCAATAGTTTCCGGATCAGTTGAGTCAATCATAATAGGAATTTGAAGCATCGGATTTGCTTTTTTGATGAAAGCAACCATATCTTCTTTTTCATTCCTACCTGCATAAGCTATGCTTACATCAAGGATATGAGCACCTTCGTCTTGTTGAGATATAGCTATTTCCACCATATTATCGAAGTCATTGTTTAGGAGTAATTCTTTAAATTTTTTACTTCCATTTGCATTAGTTCTCTCACCTATTATTAATGGTTTTGGTTCTACTTTAAATTCTTGAAAAAAATAATTAGAAGTGGCACCAGGGCGGATTTTAGGAGTTCTTTTTTTAGGCGATAAATTTTCAGCTAATTCTACTACTTTTTTAATATGTTCAGGCTTAGTTCCACAACATCCTCCTATAAAATTTGCGCCGAGATCTGTAGCGAAGTGGTATAATGGCTCAGCAAGTTCTTCTGGTTTTAGATTATATACATATTGGCCATCAACTAATTCTGGCATTCCAGCATTTGGTAAAACTGATATTTTAAAAGGAGAGTATTCAGATAAAATTCTTACCTGTTCTTCCATTGGTTTAGGTCCGGTCGCACAGTTTATTCCTAAACCGAAAAGAGGATATCGTAAAAATGTTCCAATAACAGTGTGCATATCAGAACCTATAAGCATTCGTCCTGTATTTTCTATAGTAACTTGTAGAATTATTGGGATGTCTTTCTTTTTTTCTTTTAAGGCTTTTTTAATAGCATATATAATTGCTTTTGCAGAAAGCATATCCTGAGAAGTTTCGACCTGAAATATATCAACGCCGCCGTCAATTAATCCCAATGCCTGAGGATAGTATGCTTTTACAATTTCATCAAATGTTATATGACCTAATGATGGAAGTTTAGATCCAGGGCCTATAGATCCTGACACAAATCTTGGTTTGTCATTTGTTGAAAAATCATAAGCTATTTTTTTGGCAAGTTGAGCTGCTTTTAAATTTAATTCATACGTTTTATGTGATAATCCGTATTCTGATAAAACTATTTCATTAGCTCCAAAAGTATCAGTTTCAACAATATCGCAGCCAACTTCAAAAAAAGAAGCATGGACTTTTTCAATAACTTCTGGTTTCGAGATTACAAGATATTCATTACATCCGTCTTTTCCTCCATAATCATCAGGTGAAAGATTTTGTGCCTGAATATTAGTGCCCATTGCACCATCAAAGATTAATACTTTTTCTTCGGATAAATCTCTAATATTTATCAACAGTAAAACTCCTTTTTTGATAAATCTAATTATAGTATATTAAAAAGTCAATATTATTCTAATACAATTTCATTTTCTTTTTTCCAGGCAGGATCTACTATACATAGAAATATAAGGTCATCTTCTCCGATATTTTTTATATTTTGAATTGCATTAGGAGGAATATATATTGTATCTCCTTTTTCAACTTTTTGAGAATTATTATTAATATACATTTCCCCTATTCCACTTATGATAAAATAAACTTCGCTTGTTGTCAGTTGATGTTTTTTTGTTGTTTCATTGGGTGGAACAACAGCATAAGCTAAACTATAATTCACTGCAAGATTTTCTTCTTTTAAAGGATTTAAAATTTCTTTTAATATTGAATTATCACCTGCTATAAATGTTGGTAAATCTTTTAGTTTTTTTATATTCATTTTATTTTTCCTTTGTTAAGATTTTGTAATTTATTTTATTGGAATTAGTAGTTATTGGGAAGGGAGGTGTTAAAAGAGGATAAATCTGATTTTTTTTATGTAGGGTCATTTGAATTGAAGTTAATTTTATTTTGTCCAGCAATTTTTTATTAATAAATATACTATCTTTATATTGTTTTTTTAATTTTTTAAATTCTGCATTTGTTACCTCAAAAAGTTCATAATAATTTTTTAAACTATCAGTAGCTATATTTTTTTCTCTTAGTATATTTTTAATATATTGCTGGGCAAAATAATAATCTTTCCATGATTTTATTTTTCTTTTAATATTATCTTTTTTATCATAACCTTTTTTTATTCCCTCTTTTGTTAAAAAATAATTTTTTATTAATTTTGCAATTTTTCTTTGGAATAGAATATAAAATGTTTTTTCATCTAAATTATGCCGTTTAAAATTTAATGGATTGGATTTGATATAATCAAAAAAATCATTTACAGTCCACTTTTCATTGTCAATTGTAAAAAAAGTGTCATTTATGATTTTAGCTATTTCAATATTATCACCTGGATTATTTATCGACAATGTGATTAAATCATTATATTTTTGTTGTTTTATTTTATTATCAAATTTTTCTTTAAAATATAATGCTAATCTATAAAAAACTTTTTCATTAAATTTAATTATTTTCCCTTTCATAATTTTAGCAATATAATTATTCCATTGTTTTTCTGATTCTTTATATTTTAAAAGGCGTTTCATTTCATTGAATAAATCTATATATTGATATTTTGAGAATAATACATTTGTATATATATGATTTATTTTCATTAAATAATATCCAGTACTTGTTTTTATAGGACCAATTATGCTTCCTAGTTTTGTATTTTTATTGAATAGAGCACTATCAATAGATTCTTCGTATATCCCGAAATTTACTTCTTTCGGTTTTGGTGGATTGTTATTATAAATTTCTTTTTGAATTTTGTTAAAGGAAGAAGTATCTTTTATTTTATTTTTCAGTATAGAAGCTGTTATCGAGTCTCTTACATAAATAAAATCAACCTCTAATGGGTGAATAGCATAGTTTACCGCTTCTTTAATTTTTGCACTGTCTATTTTTATTTTATCCCATATTTCATTATAAAATAATTCTTCTCTTATTGCCTGATCTTTATATCCTTTTAGATAATATTTAAAATTATCGTCTATTTTATTAGTTTTTTGTTGATATGCTTTTGAAAATAATTGCTCTGCAATAAAAGAATTCAGGCACACATATTTATCATAGGTGGTATTACCACTGCAATATTCAGGCCTTACATTAAATTCTGTCCTGAATAAAAATTCATTTTTGGTTAAATAATTTTTGCCAAATTTGAAAACTATCTTTTCATTATTAATTTGTTTTTTTTCTTTTTGTATTAAAAAGAAAAAACTGAGAAAAATTAATATTATAGTAAAAAGAAATATAAAAATTTTTTTCATAGCATTACCTCGTTTTTTATTTAAATATAGATATTTTTATATTAAAAATCAATATTTAAGGTAATAGATTTTTTATGTTTTCTGTAATTTCTTTATTAGTTTTTTCAAGCAATAACAATAATTTATTTATATTTAATCGATATTGTTGTAACTCTTCTTTATTGGAATAGAAAAATAATAATTTTTCGAGTAATTGGCTTTTATTTGTTATTTTGATACCACAATTAAAATGTTCTATTAATTTTTTTTCATTTGTACAATTAGAGGTATAAGGCCCATATAAGACAGGGGTATTATTTAAAACAGGTTCTAATATATTATGTCCACCATAGTTGTAAAGAGTTCCTCCTACAAATGCTATATTTGATATTTTGTATAATTCGAGGAGAATACCCATTGTATCTATCAATATCAATTTGTTGTTATAGTTATTACTACTAAATAAATCAAAAGTCAGGTTCTTGTTAATTAATTTTTTTTCAATATGTTTTAACCTTGAAAGATGCCTTGGAGCAAAAATTACAGTTATATTTTCTTTGACTAACTCCTTAATAATATCTATAATATCATTTTCTTCTTTTTCCCTTATACTGCCAAAACAAATAACAAAGTCGGACTTATTTGGTTTAAAATTTAATTTAGATTTAGTGTGTTTTATTTTATAATATAGACTGGCATTTTTAATATTTTCAATAACAAAAGAATTAATTTTTTGATTTATTATTTTATTAAATTTTTTTTCATCAGTTAAAGATTTTGCTATTATTAAATCAATTTTTGAAATTATAAAATCCCAGAAAAATTTTATTTTATAATATTTTCTGAAATTTTTTCTTGATAGTCGTGCATTGATAAGTGTTATTTTAGATTTGAACAATTTACTAAAAAATATCAAGTTTGGCCATAATTCTGTTTCAATTAAAATTAATATGTCTGGTTTTATCCTTAAAATAAATGGAATTATTAAGAATGGAATATCAAAGGGTAATAAAGTAATTGCATCTGCTTCTTTGTATAATGTCTTTGCTTTATTGTATCCAGTTATAGAAGTTGTAGTTACAACTATATTATAATCATAATTTTTTTTAATATTATGAAATATTGAATAGAAAACATTGAGTTCTCCCATAGAAGCACAATGAAACCATATTGTTTTTTTATCTTTATTAAGATTTAGTTTGGTTAATCCTAATCTTTTTGATAAATTGTGTTTTTTTACAATTAGAAATATACTCAAGGGAATAAATAAGATTAAAAAGATTGCAGATAATAAAATATTATATATTATAAATATAAGAATTTGAAAGAAATTTTTCATAGTTTTTGATATTTTCCTTAATAGATTTTTTAGGATTAACATAGTAAAAGTGAGATACCTTTACAATTACTGTGGAAAAGGGAAGAGGTATCATGAATCTATCCCATGATTTTAATGATATGTATCTTGTACAGGATACAGATAGATGAACTATTGGGAGTTTGCTTTTCATAGCAAAATATATGACGCCTGGGTGAATTGAGTATATCGGCCCTCTGGGACCGTCTGGTGTAAAAGCAAAGGCATTTATATTCTTTTTAGCTTTTTTAAGTAATTCTAATAATGCTTTGTCTCCACCTTTTGAAGTGGAGCCTCTTGTAGTTGTATAACCAAATGTATGAATTATATTAGCAATAATTTCTCCATCTTTGCTCATACTAACAAGAATATCTATTTTTTTATTTCTAAATAAAAAAATCAAAGGAAACATAGTTCCGTGCCAGAATGTAAAAATGTTTTTATAAGGTTTTTTATATTGTTCAATATTTCCTATTAACTTAAAATTTATTGTTAAATTATAAAAATATAAAAAAAATTTTATAGCATACAATACAATTTTATTTCTCATTATTTTTTAAGAAATTATATATGGATTCAGCTGCTCTTTTTGCGGCCTCATGTTTACCTAATTTTTCTTTTAATAGTCTGCATTTTTCGATATAGAATTCATAATTGTTAATTATTTTATTTGCTTCCTTGATAAGATTTTCCACAGTTAGATCATTTTGTATTAATTCTGGAAAAACATTTTCTTCTAAAACAATATTTACAAGTCCGATATTATTTATTTTGATAAGTTTTTTTGCTATAAAATATGTTAAATAATTAACATTATATACAATTATCATTGGATTATCAAATATAGCACTTTCTAATGTACTGGTACCAGAAGCAGTGATAACAAAATTTGTAAATTTTAAGCTTTTGTAATAATCTTCTGGATCAATTATAGTATAATTTTTTTTATTTTTTAAACCGTAATCTAATAAAAGATTTTTGGAAATAGTACTTGCCCTTGGAATTAAATAATGTATTTTTTTATCTATTTTAAATTCTTCCATAAAATCTGATAAAACAGGTAGTAATTTTATAATTTCATTTTTTCTACTGCCCGGCTGTATATTTATATAAAACGAATCATTGGATAAACTATATTTTTGTCTAAATTTCTCTAAATTATATTTTTTATAATACATATCAAGCAGCGGATAGCCAACATATTCAACCTCGAAATTGTATTTTTTATAGAATTGTTTTTCAAAAGGGAGTATAACAATCATTTTATCTACATATTTTTTTATTTTGTGTATTCTATTTTGTCCCCATGCCCAGATTTGAGGGCTAATATAATAAATTACATTTATATTTCTTTTTTTTAATTCCTTTGCAAGTTTCAAATTGAAACCAGGATAGTCTATTAAAATTACATGTTTAATATCATTTTTTGTAATGAAATTAATAGTCTTTTTAAGTATTTTTCTTATTTTGTTTATATGCTTTATAACTTCAATGAAACCAAGTATAGCTATGTCATTTATATGATATAATAATTTTACATTTTGGTTTTTTAATTTATCTCCACCTATAGCATGAATTTCTATTTCCTTATCAATATTTTTTATATTTTCAACAAGTAATGAAGCTTGTAGATCTCCTGATGCTTCCCCTGTCACAATAAATATTTTTTTCATTTGAATGTACCTTTTATGGATTGTAAAAATCTATAAAAAAAACGCAAATCTTTGTCATCCCAAAAACTATGAGAAAGGAGTCTTAAAATTCCATTTTTCATAGAAGGTTTGATATTAAAATTGTTTTCTATAAATTCTATCAATTTATTTTTTTCTTGCTGTTTTATTAATGTATAATGGTTCCTTATATCTACCTTTGATATATTTCTAAAAATAGTATAAGCAATAATCATGACTGCTTGAGCCAGATTATAAGAAGGATAGCTGGTATATGCTGGAATATAGCAATAATAAGATGCAATATTTAAGTGTTCTAAAGCCAATCCATTTCTTTCTGAACCAAAAAGTATTCCAATTGATTTTGCCTTTGTTTTATTTTTAATTTGTATAATATCTTCAGGGAATATAGTTTTTTTATCTTCTCTTATTTTGTTAGAAGTAGCTATTATTATATCATAAGGAGCAATAGCATCATTGAAATTAGAGAAAATTTTGGCATTATCTAAGATGTCAAAGGATTGAAAGGCTAATGCTTTTGTTTCTGAATTAGTATAGAAGTCAACAGGATTAACCATTGAAAGATTAACAAATCCTGTATTTTTCAAAACTCTTGCAATAGAACCAATATTTCCAGGATGCCCGGGTTCTACTAAAATAAATGAAAAATCTGACAGTACCTTTTCTATTTCTATTTTCATATATAAAATATACTAAAAAAGTAAAAATGAGTCAATATAAAAATGGAATATGTAAGGAATAAGGAAGGCCAGAAGACCTCCCTTATTCCTATTTAATTAAAGTTATTTTTTTCTGTAGAATTTTGTCCTTTGTATAAAGCCTTATAAAATATACACCAGATGGTAAATTATTAGCATTAAAATTAATGTGATGAGTGCCTCTATGTAATTCTTTATCTATGAATGTTTTTATTAATTGCCCATAGACATTATATAATGAAAGTTGCACTTTTTGAGCTTTATTTAAATAAAATGATATTTTTGTTGTGGAATTGAAAGGATTTGGAAAATTTTGCATTAATGTGGTTTCTTTTAGATTTTTTATGTTTTCCTGTATATCTGTTGTAGATGTTAATTTAAATGTTAGAATATTACTTTCAACTTCCTGGCATGAATGAATATTCATAGCCTTGATATAATAAGTATTTGCTTCCATAAAACTTATGGGGATATTGTATATTTGTTCGTTTGTTTTTGCAATACTTTGAAGATTATTTTTATCTGTACCCATAAGTATTTCAAAAGTTTCCGGGTATTTGGTTTCTATTAAGATAGATAAATTTTGTTCTTTATTTAATGATATACTATCATTAGGTATGTCATTTCCGTTTAGGTGGAAAGTAATATTTACAGAATCTTGCGGTTTTATTATCTGAAAATATATTGTATCACAATCTGAAAATCCATAAGAATCAACTCCTGAGCAAGTAATAATATGTTGACCAACTGATAAGGTACATTGAAATGTGGTGTCATCAATAAAATTAATATTATTTGTTTGTTCACCGTCAATCATAATAGATTTAGATTTTAGGGTTCCAGAACAGTTATATTTTACAATTCCTGTTATTGTTTTTGATTCTTCACAAGGATTATCAGTTATAGTATCTTTAACTGTAATTTTTAAATCGAGAGGTAAAAGAACATTAACAATTCTGGTATCTTCTTGAGCTTGAACTGAATCTATTGTATAATAATAAGTTATTGTATATGCGCCTGTATCATTAAATGTATAGAAACCAGCATCACTTTGCTGAGATATTATTTTATTATTAATTTTCCAATAATAAGTTGGATTTTGAGATTTATCATATTCTGTACCGATTAGATGTATTGAATCCCCTTTTACAATAGATGTATCATTCATTGGAGATAATATTGTTGCTGGTGGAAGGTTATTTACATTTACGTAAACATAATCAGTATCTGAGGCAATATTATTGAAAACAAACCAAAATTTAACTTTAAAATTTCCAATTTTTGTAAAAATTTTATTTCCTGGTTCTAATTCATTAGAATAGGTACCATCGCCAAAATCCCAATGATAAATTGCTTCTTCTTTTTCAAATGCCTGGCCTTTGAAATATAAAGGATTTAAGATTAATATTGAATTAGTTTTGTTTTCTGGTTGTAATATTTTAGCTGAAGGAAGCTCTTTTACTTTTATAGTAGTTTGGGTTGTTTCTGAAGTATAATTATTTACAGTATACCAAACTTTTACATTATAAATGCCATTTGTTTTATATTGAATTGGTTCAGGTGAAGTACCGGTTTTTGTTATACCATTTCCGAAATCCCAGTAATATTTAGCATCTTCATTATTTATTGTTTTACATTGAAAATTAATATATTCACCTGCATAAATTTCTGTGGAGTCTTCTTCTGGTGTTATAATTTCAGGTTTTGGTAATTTTACAACATTTATAGAAGAATCAGAAACATTAAAAATACTGGGTAATCCTATACTTTTTATTCTTATTTTTAAATTACCATTATACCAATTTACCGGGAAATATTGTTTACCAGAATTTAATAAAACTTCGGAAGTATCATTTAATCCAAGATATTCGATTAATATATATTCAATTAGCCCTGTTGTCTCCCACATTATGGAATCGGTTGTTCCTGCAATTAATGTATCATTGTCAGGATGAAGTAGCTTAATAGATAATGGTTTACTAATAGAGAATTTTTCATCTGATGTATCTATGGCTATTTCATCTCCTGTAATTTTAATTTTGCAATATTTTGTTTGAATATCAGGGACTTTCCATGTATATGTATAATTTTCTGAACTATAATTATCGACTATCAAATTCCATTTATTATTATACCAATATTCTAATTTTATATTTTCAATGCCATAGGTTGCCTCATATTTTATTGTATAATTTGAATCTACTAATATGAACTCACCCCCATTTGGTGAAATAAGCATAACTTTTTTTAAAGGAATTAATTTAAAGTATTCGGAAGTGTCGGATGTTTCATAGTCAAGTGATTTTATAATAATTCTTGAGCTATCATTATACTGTAAATCGTCAGGTATATTTCTCCATTTAAATGTTTTATTTTCTAAAAATACAGAATTTGCTATAACTAATGTATCATAAGGTGATATAAAAAGAATTTGTGCCTTTTCAATAATTCCATTATAATCCCAGTAGATATTATAATCTTTAGTCATTTCTAATATAGCATCTTTATCAGGTAGTTTAATATTTATCCAATTATAATATAAATGGAATTCTCCTTTTATATCATATATTGATTCATCATCACTTTGATATATTTTAATATAACAGTAATTAGCATTTGTATCAGGCCATGTATAAATAAAGTTTCCATTATTATCAATATTATCAGCAATAATTTGGTAGCTTAATCCATTATTATATGATAAAGCTATTGTTACTTTATCAATTAGTCCTTGCGAGTTCCATTTTATAGTATCTTGCTTACCTGATTCAATTAGGCTGCCGGCTAAAGGATATGTTAATGTTAATTTTCTATGAGGTAATATAGTAAACATTCCAGATATACTATTGTAAATTGGATTCGGAATCCATATAGCCTTAACAAATGAGGTACTTGAGTTTACATTATCGGGTACAGTCCAGTTAAATATTAATGTATCCATTTCACCAGATAAATAACCTTTACTTTTTAATAGGTTGAGTTTATTTTTAGGAATTCTGGACCATGTTTGTTGGTTATCAATTGAATAGTATAATTCGCAATCATTTTCAGAACCAATTAAACCTGCAAGTAGCACTTTGATTTCTATAGAAGAATTTGATTCAATCTTGTCTCCACCTTGAGGGTTAAGAATATAGATCCCGGTATCTACAATAGATATATTATATTCTGAAGTATCTGATACAGCCTCATAATTATCTTTAGCAACAACTTTGATAGTATAATCACCTTTTGTATTCCATATATGTGTAAAATTTACATCTTTACCAGATTCATAAGGACCGGTAAAATCCTGGATAGTATTATCCCCCCAATCAATTTTATAAAAGATAAAATGCCCTTCGTTATCTGCAGATTTAATATTTATAGTATATTCATTGCCTACAATCGCTTTTGAAACTCCTGTTATTTCTGGAGAAGATGGAGGGGTATTTTCTACAATTGAAAATTGGCAGGTATCATAAGTTATGTCCTGACCGTCATCAGCTCCAAGTATCCATGTATAGGTATGACCATATTGAAGATGAGTAATAGTAAATGTTGTATCATAGCCTTGATAAATTTTAGTTCCATCAAGCCATAATGTAAATAAAATTTTGTCAAATTCATCATCATCATAAGCTGACCATGTAAACACAACAGTAGTGTCGGATATAGTTTCATTACATGGTAACATTTTAGTAATATGAGGGGCTCTATTTACATAATTTATAGTAACATAAATTATTTTACTAATTGTATCATTATTGTTGTCTACAGCATATATTTTTATTTCTTCTGTTCCAAACCATCCGCCTATAGGAGGAGCAATAATTTTTAATTTTGCTATTTTGTTATTATCTGCGAAATCATAGAACATAATACCAATATTAACTTCTCCTTGAGAGTCCCATCCTGTTATGGTCTCTCCCATAGTAGTATTAATTTGTAGATTTTGGATAGTAAATTGCCCTTGATCTAATGTTACAGATTGCGGCTCCAATATCCATGATAGGTCCGCAAATATGGATATTGGGATGAGTAATAAGAATAAGATTTTAAAATAAGATTTTAATGATTTCATTATCATCCTCCTTTTTATTATTTTTTTATTTGACTAATATCAACATATAGCTAATATTAACATAATGTTTTTTATTTTTGTTACAAGTAAAAAATATTTTTTTTTGTGTGTATTAACTACTTTATTTGAGAGAAGTTAGTTTTTTTGATATAAATAAAAAAAATCAAAAAAAAATATTTATATTTTTTTGTTTATGCTATATATTTTATATATAATTGTATAAATATTTTTATATATAAAGGTGCTTAATAAAGGTTTTTAAATTAAATAACTTTATTTTATTGACAATAAAATAAATCTTATTATATTTTTAGTAAGTAACTTTTTAAAGGAGGAAGTATGAAAACAGATATAGAAATTGCGCATAGTATTAAAATGAAACATATTAGAGAAATAGCATCATTTTTAGGGTTATCAGAAGAAGATATTGAATTGTATGGGAGATATAAAGCAAAAATCCCTCTTGATTTTATTGATTTTGAAAAAGTTAAAAAATCAAAATTAATTTTAGTATCTGCTATTACTCCGACTCCTGCGGGAGAAGGGAAAACAACAACATCGATTGGATTAACACAGGCGTTGAATAGATTGGGCAAGAAGACAACGGTTGTTTTAAGGGAACCTTCTTTAGGTCCAGTATTTGGTGTAAAAGGAGGTGCTGCTGGTGGTGGATATTCTCAGGTTGTTCCAATGGAAGATATAAATTTGCATTTTAACGGTGATTTTGATGCAGTTGAAAAAGCTCATAATTTGTTAGCTGCACTAATTGATAATCATATTCATCAAAAAAATGATGATTTAAAAATAGATCCGCGTACTATTCATTGGAAAAGAGTTATTGATATGAATGATAGATCATTGAGAAATGTGGTTGTTGGTCTTGGCGGGAAGGAACATGGGGTGCCGCGAGAGACAGGTTTTGATATAACTGCTGCATCTGAGATTATGGCTATTTTATGTTTAGCAGATGATATTAATGATTTAAAAAAACGACTTGGCAATATTTTTGTTGGTTATTCACTGGACAAAAAACCGGTATTTGCTAAAGATTTGAAAGCAAACGGTGCAATGGCTGCTTTATTGAAAGATGCTATAAAACCTAATTTAGTTCAAACTTTAGAAGGAAATCCAGCAATCATTCATGGCGGCCCATTTGCTAATATTGCTCAAGGAACCAATTCTGTTATTGCAACAAGGATGGGGCTTTCCCTGTCTGATTATGTTGTAACTGAAGCAGGTTTCGGTTTTGATCTTGGTGCTGAAAAGTTTTTTGATATAAAATGTAAATATGCTAATTTATCTCCACATGCTGTAGTGTTAGTGGCTACAATTAGGGCTTTAAAAATGCATGGAGGTCTTGGATTAAAAGAGATTTCAAAACCTGCACCAGAATTTGTTGAAAAGGGATTGGAAAATTTAGAAAAACATATTGAAAATATGATGCTTTTCAATGTTTGTCCTGTTGTAGCATTAAATAAATTTCCTACAGATACAGAGGAAGAAATAGAGATTGTAAGGCAAAAGTGTAAAGATTTAAATGTAAAATTTGCTTTATCTGAGGTTTGGGAAAAAGGTGGAGAAGGTGGTTTAGAACTTGCTGAGCATGTTATTGATGCTGTTGAAAAGTGTAATTCTGTATTTGAGCCATTATATGACTGGAATTGGTCTGTTGAACTGAAAATTGAAACTATTGCAAAAAAAATATATGGAGCAAGAGCTATTGATTATTTGCCTCATGCTAAAAAAGATTTAAAGAATATCTATAAATTAGGATTTGATAAATTACCTATTTGTATGGCAAAAACACAAAAATCTTTATCAGATAATCCAAAACTTGTTGGAAGACCAAAAGATTTTGTAATTACAGTAAGGGAAATACAAATTGCATCGGGTGCGGGATTTATAATCCCTATAACAGGTGATATAATGCGTATGCCTGGGTTACCAAAACATCCAGCTGCCGAAGCAATTGATATTGATGAAAATGGCAATATTGTAGGTTTATTTTAAAAAAAGGGAAAATTATGCATGATAGCAAGGAAATTTTAGTAGAAATTTTGAAGAAAGCTATGATAAAAGAAAATCGGTCTTTATTATTTTATCAGAAATTGGCAGAGAATGCTTCTACTCAGAATTTAAAAAATTTTTTTCAATCAATTGCAAAAGAGGAAGAGCATCATTTTAATATTTTGAATAGAAAATTGCTTGAACTGAAAATGAAGGGAATATTTCTTTTTGATGATCCAGCAGATGAAAATATAGAAGATTATAGAAAAAAGGTTTGGAAGAAAGAGCTGGCAAAAGAACTACAGGCTTCAAGTTTTGAGGCAGCAGCAATATCTGCTGCTATGTCAATTGAAAAAGAAGGCAGTGATTTTTATAGAACAGAAGCTCAAAAAGTGGAAAATGAAGAAGCAAAAAAATTATTACTTTGGCTTTCTGATTGGGAGCTGGAACATTTTAAATTTTTTAAAGAATTAGATGATATTTTGACAGAAGAAATATGGTATGATAATAATTTTTGGCCTGTGATTTAATATATAATTTGGTTTATTTATTTTTATTTTTTTGACATTTAATTAGTTTAATAATTGTTTTATTTTTATTTTGTTTAATATTATTTTAGAGGTATTTTAATATTGACAAAATGTAAAAAAAATATTATACATTAGAATGTCAACTATAAAAAATGGAGTGGAGATGGAGCACAAATCTTCAAAAAATATTTATTCTTTTTATTTTATATTTATTTCTTTTATTGTGGGTTCTCTTTTAGGAATATTTTTACAGATATTAAACAGTAAATATCAAATAGATTTTTCTTTTATTGTTAATAGGGTAATCAATCCATTTGGAATAGTTTTTGTTAAAATGCTTAAAATGATTGTTATTCCTATTGTGTTTTTTTCGTTATTTCAGGGGGCGAGTAATTTAGAATTGAAAAAATTTGGCAGAATCGGAATAAAGATTATATTGTGGTATTTGGGGACATCATTTTTTGCAGCCATAATTGGTACTATTGTTGCTTTTATTGTAAATCCAGGAAGTTATAGTTTAGTTGATATAAATAAAATAAATTTGCTCTCAGGTGTAAAAGTCAATGCTACGAAGATTTCTTTTTCCGAAATAATTTTAAATATTTTTGAGAATCCTTTTTCGGCTTTGAGTAATGGAAATTTTTTGGGAATAATATTTTTTGCTATTATATCTGGTATTTCTTATAGGTTATTATTAGATAGTGAAAGAATTAATAATGATATTATTAGTCAGTTAATTAATCAAATAAATTTAATTTTATATAAAATTGTGGATTTTATATTACTTTATGCGCCTTTTGGTGTTTTTTGTTTGAGTATAGTTAATTTTTATAATTTTGGAATTGGTTTGATTAGACCCTATTTTAAAATAGCAATTGGGGTTATTTTTTCTATATTGCTTATGATTTTTGTTGTTTATTCTGGAATAGTTTTTTTATTTACTAAAACATCACCATTTACATTTTTGAAAAAAATAAAGAATGTTCTTTTGACAGCATTTGTTACAAGAAGTAGTGCAGCAACATTACCTGTTTCTTTAAGAACAGCTATTGAAAATCTTAGAGTAAGAAAAGAGGTTGCAGAATTTTCATTACCTCTTGGAGCTACGATTAATATGGATGGAGTATGTGTTCATTTACCAATGTTTGTTATATTAGCGGCAAATTTATTTTCTATACATTTAACGTTAGGTTCGATTATAATTTTGATTATTACCACTGTGCTTGCTGCTATTGGAGCAGGAGGAGTTCCTGGAGGAAGCTTAATTCTTTTATTTATTGTGCTAGGGTCATTAGGAATTAATGAATCTCAACAGGCCCTTATTATCTCTTTTGCAATGGGAATTAATCCAATTCTTGATATGTTTGAAACTACAAATAATGTAACAGGTGATATTATGTGTACTTATGTTGTGTCTAAAAATGAAGGTCTTGTAAATGAAGAGAAGTAAGAATATATTGTATCATGATAAAATAGCACCAATTTATGATGAGATTTATGAAAGTAGCGTATATTGGATTTACAATAGGAAGATAACCTGGCATTATTTAAAATCAATATTAAATAATCTTGATAAGAAAGCTAAAATTTTAGATCTGGGATGTGGTTCTGGATATTGGGGATTTAAATTAATTAAGTCAGGTTTTGATGTATATTTTGCAGATATTTCTCAGCAAATGATTAATGAAGTAAGAGAAAAAGCTGAAAATTTAAATATAGATCTTTCTGGAAAAACTTTTGCTATCGAGGCTGAAAAAATAGATAGTATTTTTGAAAAGGAATTTTTTAATTTGATTATAGCTTATGGCGATATTTTATCTTTTACTGCTAATCCATTTAATTTGTTGAAAATAATTAGAAGACTTCTTGTAGATGGTGGGATTTTTATTGGTACAGCGGATAACTTTTTTAGTGCTATTGAATTTTATTTAAAAAAAGGTGATGAATCGGAATTAAAAGATTTTCTTTCAACTGGTGTGACTTTCTGGCTTTCAAAAAATAAAAATTTCAATTTCAGAATAAAAACATTTACTTATGATGAATTAATGAAATTATTTAAAAAAACTAATTTTGAAGTTATAAGGTTTTATTCTAAACCATTGATACCCTTGAAGAATTATATTGATAATTTTAGTGAAGATTTTATTTTGAATGGTTTATTGAAAATGGAAATTAAGCTACAGATGCAAAATCAAAATATTGGAATAGGGAATCATTTTGATTTTTTTTTAAAGAAAGTATAATGGAGGAATTATGAAAAAAGCAGGAAATATTACAAGAAAAAAGATTTTGAATACAGCAATAAAAATTTTTTCTGAGAAAGGTTTTTTAGCCACGAGAATATCTGATATTTCTAAAGAAGCAGGAATTGCACATGGGTTGCTTTATTACTATTTTAAAGATAAAGAACATATCTTGCAGGCTATTTTTGAAGAAAATTGGAAAGATTTAATTAAAAATATAAATCAGGTTATTGAACATAATACTTCTGTTCAGGAACGAATTAGTGCTATTTTATCTTTTATATTTCATCTTTTTTATAATCATCCTGATTTGTTTCGAGTTATTGTAATAAATCTTAGATATAATCCTGAAGGTAAGAAATATATAAGAGGAGAGCTATTACAGGAATTTTTGCAGCCATTATATAAGCTTTTTGTAGAAGGACAGAAAGAGGGAGTTTTTAGAAAAGATATAGAGCCCGAGGTTGCGATTGATTTTTTATTTGGTACAGTAGAAAATTCAATAAGAAATATTTTAACGGGGGTTTCTAAGTTTAAACTTGAAATTGATGATTTATATAAGATTAAAGAAAGTATTCTTAAAATTTTTTATAATGGGGTATTAGAGGAAAGTTAAAATTCTATTTCTGGGATTTTATCTTTTTCTTCGGAGATATTATATTTTTTTATTTTTTTATGTAAATTACGTCTACCGAGATTAATATATTCTGCTGTTTTTGATTTATTCCAGTTAAATTGATTTAATTTATAAACTAAAAATTGTCTTTCAAATTCTTCAACAGCTTCTTTTAATGATTGCATTGCGAATAAAGAATCTGTGCCTTCTAATTCAAAGTTTGGAGATTTTCCTAATATTTCTTCTGGCAAATCATTAATATCAATAATAAATTCTTCTTGATCATCTTTTAATGTTAAAATTCTTTGAACTGTATTTTCTAATTCTCTAATATTACCTGGCCAACTGTAATTAACAAAAGCCATCATAGCTTGAGGAGATATTTTGATTTTTTTAGTTAATCCCATTTCTTTTTTATATTTTTCTATGAAATGTTCAATTAGAAGAGGAATATCTTCTTTCCTTTCATTAAGAGGCGGTAAATATATTGGTATAACATTTAGTCTAAAAAATAAATCTGCTCTAAATGTTTTATTTTCTATTTCTTGTTTTAAATCTTTATGAGTAGCAGTTATAATTCTTACATCTATTTTAATGTCATTTTTCCCACCTATTCTTGTAATTACCTTTTCTTGTATTGCTCGTAATACTTTTGCCTGTGTGTCAAGACTCATATCTCCAATTTCATCCAAAAAGATTGTTCCTTTATTGGCTTGTTCGAATTTACCAATATGTCTGGTTATAGCTCCTGTAAATGCTCCTTTTTCGAAACCAAATAATTCTCCTTCAATCAAATCTTTTGGAATAGCAGCACAATTAACTGCGACAAATGGACCTTTTGCTCTTGGCGAATTTAGGTGTATTGCTTTAGCTAATAATTCTTTACCCGAACCTGTAGGTCCTGTAATCATAATATTTGTCATTGTGCTGGCTGCTTTATCTACAGTATATAAAACTTCCATGAGTTTAGGACTATTACCGATTATAAAATCATAATTTCCTTTTAAATTTTCCCTTGTAATAGGTGGTTGTTTTGTATTTGATGACGGATTTGATTCCAGAATTTGGAGTTCATTTTCTAAATATTGTTTATTATAGCTAATTTCTGCCTGTTTGTTGATTAATCGTTCTTTTTCTTCTTCTAATTGTTTTATTTTTTCTAAATATTCATTTTTAAGATTCGATGATTCATCTATTGTAACTTGTAATTCTTGTCTTAACTTCTCTATAGATTTTTCTTTTTCAATTAATTTGTCATATATACTATGAAGTTCCTTTTCTTTTCCCCATAGTTTTTTTGTTATATTTAGCTTTTCTCTTTCAGATTTGAGTTTTTCTAATTCTTCTATTCTTATTAAAGACATAGAAATAAAAAGTATGCTCAAGAATAATGTAATAGTAGGAGTGAACATTTTAAATACTATTCCAAATAACATAAAACTTATGACAATTAAAATCATAATTATAATATAAGTGGAAAATATGATTAAAAGAGATTTTTTAAAATTATATCGAGGAATTATATATGCTATTAATAATGTTAATAAAAAAGAAATTAAGAAGTTTACCCATTCTGGAGCATCAAATAAGAGTTGGTTTGAGAGTATTGAATCTATTACATTTGCATGGACTCCTACAAGTGCATATTTATTATCAAAAGGTGTAGAGTGTACATCATGGGTTCCCAACGCTGTAAGTCCTATTAAAACTATTTTATCTTTAAAAGTTCGGAGATCTAAACCGGATAAATATGCTGGATTACCCGTACTTAGATAATATTTATAAGCTTGTAAGACCTGTAAAAAAGAATAATTTTCAAAATTTCCTATATTCCCGCTATAATTGATATATAGTTCTCCTTTTTTATTTAGCGGGATAGTAATTGATTTATCCCCCGGTATGTTTAATGTAATTTTGTTGCTATTATTAAAAATAATATCGTCATTGCTAAGTCCGAAATAATCACAGGCTGTTATAAATGATAAAGAAGGATATAGCCAACCATCGTATTCAATTAATAAAGGAATTTTTCTTGTTATTCCATCAGGATCTGGATTGACATTTACATGTCCCAATCCTTTACATGCTAATTGAAAATTTTTAAAAGGTAGTTCAGCACTGACTGCCCTATAAAAATTAGTTTTTCTATGAAAGAAATATAACTCATTTTCTGGTATTTTATTTTCTTCGGGAGTATTATCTGCTGTACTGTATAAAAATTCTTTTCTTGAAAGATAAAAATAAATAGGTGCAAAAACATTTCCAGCTTTTTTTGTTTCTCTTAATAAAAGTAAATCTTTTTCTTTATAATCAGTTTGTGAAAATAGCACATCTAAAACAATAGAACGAGCGCCCAATTCTTTTAAACAATTGATAATCGCAGCATAGTGTTCTCGAGGTAGGGGATATCCTAATTTTTTTAATGTTTCATTTCCTATGAAAACGATCACAATTTTTTTTGATACTTTTCTATTTCCTCTAATTTTTAGCCTATAATCATAGGTTTTTCTTTCGAAATTTTGGAAGAATTCCAGATTGAATAAAATATAAACTAATAAAAATGTAATTATAGCAATTATAAATGAAAAGATTTTTTTCTTTTTTCTAACTTTTAAAATATTGTCATTCATTTACTTTTTAGAATTTCTATACTGTTTTGCCGCTTTGATAAAATCTTTAAATAAAGGATGAGGATCAAGAGGTCTACTTTTTAGTTCAGGGTGGAATTGTACCCCTACAAACCACGGATGATTTTTTAATTCGATAATTTCTACAAGTCCTTTTTGAGGATTAATGCCAGCTATTTTCAGTCCATTTTTTTCTAAAATAGTCTTATAATTTGGGTTAAATTCGAATCTATGTCTGTGTCTTTCAGATATTAATGTTTTTTTATATGCTTTAAAAGCATTTGTATCTTCTTGCAATATGCAATCATATTTTCCGAGGCGCATTGTACCGCCTAATTGTTTTATTTCTTTTTGCTCTTCCATTAAATGAATAACAGGGTGAGGAGTATTAGGATTAAATTCTGGTGAATTTGCATCTTGGAGATTACATACGTTGCGGGCAAATTCAATAACCGCACATTGCATTCCAAGACATATTCCTAAAAATGGTATTTTATTTTCCCTTGCAAATTTAATTGCGTTTAATTTACCTTCTATTCCTCTTTCACCAAATCCACCAGGTATTAATATCCCGTGTAATTCTCCAAAATTTTTTAAATCATCAGGAGATGTAACCTTCTCAGAATCAATATAGATACTATTTACCTTTACATTATTTACAGCACCCGCATGTATAAATGCTTCATTTATACTTTTGTATGCATCAACAAGATGTACATATTTTCCACATAAGGCAATATTTACAGTATCATTTTTTGAGTTATATATTTTTTGTACAATATTTATCCATTCTGTTAAATCAGTTTCTTTACATTTAAGTTCAAGGGCATCTACAACTTTTTGAGAAAAATGGTCTTTTTCGATTGAAATTGGTACTTCATAAATAGATGGTACATCTTTACATTCTATTACATGTGAAGTATTAACATTGCAAAAAAGCCCTATTTTTTCTTTCACACTATTGCTTATTTTTTTTTCTGTCCTGCATATAATAAAATCAGGTTGAATGCCTATTTCTCTTAATTTATTAACACTATGTTGTGTTGGTTTTGTTTTTATTTCTCCAGCTGCTTTAATATATGGAACTAATGACACATGTATTGATAAAAAATTTTTCTTTCCTAACTGTAATCTGAGCTGTCTCATCGCCTCAACAAAAGGAAGAGATTCAATATCACCGATAGTTCCGCCAATTTCTATTATTATAACATCAACTGGTTTTTCGTATTTATACAGATTATAGATTGAACCAATTATTTCATTGATAATATGGGGGACAACCTGAACAGTTGCACCTAAATATTTTCCTTCTCTTTCTTTTTTTATTACATTGTAGTAGATTTGGCCTGTAGTTACGTTATTTAATTTACTCATATTTTGATTCAAAAATCTTTCATAATGCCCCAGATCAAGATCAGTTTCTGCTCCATCATCAGTAACATAAACTTCTCCATGTTGAAAAGGGGACATTGTACCAGGGTCAACATTTATATAAGGATCCATTTTTAAAATAGATACTTTTAAACCTCTATTTTTTAGTAAGTATCCTAAAGATGCAGCTACTATACCTTTGCCAAGGGATGAAATTACTCCTCCTGTAACTACAATGATTTTTGAATTAATTTTTTTAGACCACACTTTTTTATCCTTTTTTTAGTAATGCTTTTATTTTTTCAATATCTTCTTTAACATCTACGCCTATACCTTTATAATCTGTCTTTATTATTTTAATTGATATTCCATTTTCTAAAAAAGATAATTGTTCCAGCTTTTCTTTATCTTCAAGAGAACTTCTATTATTTGATTGTAATAAAATATCTCTTCTATATGCATAAATACCAATATGTTTCCAGAACCCATCGAAATTTGTTTTTCTATAATAAGGGATTGGACTTCTGCTAAAATAGAGTGCATTATCATTTTTATCAAAGACAACTTTTACAATATTTGGGTTATAATACTCTTCTTCAGATGATGAAAATGTAGCAGCAGTTGATATTTTATAATGCTTTAATGATTCTGCTAATTCGTCAATTAAATCTGGATCTATTAACGGTTCATCTCCCTGGATATTTACTATGCCATCAATATTGTTTTTATTTTTTATAACATATTTTATTCTTTCTGTACCGCTATTTAAAGATTCAGGCGTCATAAAAACATCAATCCCATACGATTTAGCTATATTGTAGATTCTTTCATCATCTGTTGCAACTGCCAGATTATCAATTTTTTTAGCTTTTAATGAATTTTCTATCACCCAAGAAATTATTGGTTTGTTTTCTATTTTTTCTAAAAGTTTTCCCGGAAATCTTGAACTTTTAAATCTGGCAGGAATAATTCCCCATATTTTCATTTTACTTTTTTTTCAACAGTGGTTGGAACACAGAAGAAATGCCCATCTTTTTTAGGAGCATTTTTTAAAAGCTCATCTTCTGTAAATCCTTTTTTAACAATATCTTCTCTATATACATTTTTTAAATCAAGTACATTATAAGTAGGTTCTATATTAGAAGTATCCAGCTCATTTAATAATTCGAAATAATCAATAATTTGATTAAATTGTTTTACAAAATCTTCCATTTTTTCTTCTTCAATTTCTAAATGAGCTAATTGTGCAGTGTATTGAACTTTCTCTTTTGAAATTTTCATAGTAGGAAACTCCTTTTCTTTGTGATTTTCATATAAATAATATATTTTTTTTATTTAAAAGTCAAGAAATTAATAATTATTATTTTTTAGAGTTGAATTTATAAGAAAATATTTTATAATTAAACTAAAAAATGGAGGGGAAGATGAGAATTTTATTTATTTTATTACTCTTTTATCATATAACAAATGCATGCACTTCAATTATTATTTCTGGTAGAATAACTAAAGATGGTAGGCCTATTTTATGGAAACAAAGAGATTCAAATTATGAAAATAATTCTATAGTTCATTTTAAAGGAGAAAAATTTTATTATATAGGAATAGCTAATTCTTATGATACCAAGGATACTGCTATTTGGGTTGGTGTTAATTCAGAAGGCTTTGCTATAATGAATACTGCTTCTTATAATCTTGTCTGGGATAAAGAGAATAGAAAAATTGAGCTTGATCAGGAAGGAATCTTAATGAAGAAGGTTTTAGGAAAATGCAAAAATATAAAGGAGTTTGAACAATATCTTATTTCTACAAATGGAAAAAGAGGAGTAGAAGCCAATTTTGGAGTGATTGATGCTTATGGTGGTGCAGCATATTTTGAAGTATCACCAGATTCTTTTGTTAAATATGATGTGAATGATTTGAGAATTGCACCAGAAGGGTATTTGATAAGAACTAATTATTCTTTTTATGGAGATTTAAATAAAGGGTATGGTTTTATTAGATATAAAAATTTACAGGAATTAGTTTTTCTTGATAAAAATCGAGGGAAATTAGATGAGCAAGCTATTATTTTAAATTATTCAAGATCTTTATATAATGACATTATTAATAAAGATGGAGCGTATTGTAGGAATAGATTTTTGTATTTTAATGATTGTATAGTAAGGTATACAACAGTTTCTTCAACTATTATCAAAGGTGCAATATCTCCTGAAAAGTCAGAATTGACTGAATTATTTGTTATCCCCGGCTGGCCGTTAAAAGCTGTGGTTATTCCTTTCAGAGTTAAAGATGTAAAATATTTAGGGGATTTTTTTATAAATAATGATTTGAAGCCATCATTTATTAATAAAAAAGCATTGGAATTAAAATATAAAAGTGTGTTATTCAATAAGGGTTCTGGAAAGAATTATTTAGATTTGAATACAATTGTTGGTAATGGTTCATTACAAAAAATAATTGATTTTGATAGAAAAACACTTGTTGATTATAAGAATATTAATTTTAGTGATAAGAAAAGTATAGAAAGATTTTATACTGATTTAAAAAATAGAATAATAAATTTTTATAAACATTTATAAATGGGAAAAAATACTTGACTTCTATAAAATCATATATATATATTTATTTACCGACTAATTATTTAAAATAAAGGAGTATTTATTTATGCGTTTTTGTGATTGGTTTAAGCAAAATAGATTGAATAGGAAGCTTTTGCAAATTGATGTCGCAAAAGCTTTAGGTAAAAAACAGGCTTATATTTCATTATTAGAATCAACATATCCAACTCCTATAGGTGATGATTTATTAAAAAAAGTAGTTGAGTTTTATAATGCTGATTATAAGGAAATCCTTTTGATGGTAACTTTGGAGAGATTACCGGATTCTATTAAAAATGAGTTTTCTGATTTCATTGATGGTCTTGAGTATGCAGTCTCACAGATTAATATTAAGTCTGTGCCTTTTATTACTAATATACCTAAGGGATTTATTAAACCGTTGCCATCAATGAAATACGAAGTAATCCAGTTATTTGAAAATTCTTTAAATATTTATCATCCTGATTTAGATTTTTTTACAGTTGCTTTTGATGATGCTTTGCTTAAGGCAGGGATAAAAAAAGGAGATATTTGTTTAGTTTCTTTATATGATGAAAACAAAGAGGATGACGAGTCTATAAATGGTGAAATTGTTTTGGCAGAGGTTTCAAAAGATAATGATACAGAAATTATGATGAGATATTTTCATTTAGAAGGAGATTTTGTTTTATTATTGCCGGATAACCCGGATTTTCGTCCTCAGATTGTTCCAAGAAAAAATGTTAGAGTCATAGGTGTTATTTTAAAAACCATAAGAATTTTTAATCATTTGAAAAATCACAGTAAAGTTAAAAGATAAATGTTGAATTTTTTTAATAAATTATATGTAAAAGAAGAAGCATTAGGCTATAGTTATACAGATAAAATAAAAAAATATTTTGATGATAAAAATATAGAAATATTGGATAATGAAAATTATATAAATTTGATTAAATCAAATGAATTAGATATAATTCAATCAAAAAAAGTATTAGTGCTTGATGTGAATAAATCTCGTTTTTTTCATAAATGCCCTGGTACTAAAAATTATTTATGTTGTGGTTATTATATTCTAAATTCAGGTTATAATTGTCCATTTAATTGTTCTTATTGTTTTTTGAACTTTTATTTGAATAATCATTTTCAAATTTATTTTGTTAATATTGATGATCTTTTTAATGAAATGGAAAAGATTAGTAGGAATTTACCCCGCGATAAGATTATAAGAGTGGGGACAGGAGAATTTATTGATAGTCTTGCTATAGATAATATTACCAATTTTTCTATAGAGGTAGTAAATAGATTTTCTAAATTGGATAATATAATTTTTGAATTTAAAACTAAGTCTGATAATGTTGAAAATTTATTGAAAGTACAAAATCCTAAAAAAAATATTGTTGTAAGTTGGTCTGTAAATCCTCCTTATATAATAAAAACTCAGGAAGAGGGAACAGCTTCACTGGAGAGAAGAATAAAAGCTGCCAAAAAAATTCAAGCAAAAGGGTATTTATTGGGAGTGCATTTTGATCCCATATTTTTTTATTCAGGATGGGAAAAAGATTATAAAGAATTGATAGAGCTTTTATATGAAGAACTCGATTTTTCAAGAATAGTTTGGGTTTCTTTGGGTATTTTTAGATATCAAGCTTTGCTGAAAGAAAAGATATTTGAAAAAAATCCGTATAATCCAATTATTCATCAACAATATATTAGAGGTAAAGATGATAAGCTTAGATTATTTGTTCCTCTTAGAATAAAAATTTATAGAAAGATTTATAATTGGTTAAAAGAAAAATATCCTAAATTATTTATATATTTTTGTATGGAAAGTAAGTTTGTATGGAAGGAAGTTACCGGCTGGATGCCTTCGAATATGAGCGAATTAGAAAAAAAATTTATCCAAAAGTATGAAAGTATTGATTTTAATTAAATTGATTTTAATTAGGAAAGAATCTGTTCTGTCGATGAGGTTCCCAGTCTTTTAACTCCCATATTTATATATAATTCAGCAGTTTTAAAATCTCTTATCCCACCGGAAGCTTTAACTTTACAATAATCGCTATTATCTAACATGATTTTTACAACATCAATATTTGCACCATAAGATTTATATAATCCATTTTCTTGTTTTATAAATCCGAATCCTGTAGATGTTTTTACATAGTCTGCTTTATATTTATTACAAATTTTTGTTAATTTTTCTATCATATAATTATCAAGGTAGCATGTTTCAAAAATTATTTTTATAATTTTATTTTGCTCATGAGTTATATTGGTCATTTGTTCAACTTCTTTACTTATATAATCCCAATCATGTTCAATAACTTTTGAAATATTTATTACAGCATCTACTTCTTCTGCGCCATCTTCAATTGTTTTTATTATTTGTTTGATTTTTATTTCTGTTGGATTATTACCGTGTGGAAAATCTATGACAGTGCTAATTAATACTTCTGAATCACTTAGGAGGTTTTTTGCTTCTTTTATATGGTGAGGTTTAACGCAAATACTGGCGACATTATATTTTTTACAAATTAAGCAATTTTTTTCAAGATCTTTTGTTGTGTGGATTGGATGTAATACTGCGTGGTCAATTGCTTTTGCTATTATTTGTTTCATATTTGTCATTTTTTTCTCCTTTTTTTTAAATATAAATAAGATATTTTTTTTTCGCAATATTTTTTATTTGTAAGTGATGCAAAATTTAAAGGAGTAATTTTAACATATTTGTTCTAATACATATTTTATAACACGAGATAACATGCCTTTTATTTTCCCACTAAATTATTACAATAAACTTGACAAAGATATATTAAGATATTATATTATAGCAAATTTTATAAAAAAGGAGTATAATAATGGATAAATATAATTTTTTAGAAATTGAGAAGAAATGGAGAACATATTGGGAAGAGAATAAACTTCATGAAATTGATTTAAGTAATTATGAAAATAAATTATATTGTTTGGTTATGTTTAGCTATCCAAGTGGAGATAAATTACATATAGGGCATTGGTATAATTTTGCACCTACAGATAGTTGGGCGAGGTTTAAAAAGCTTCAAGGATATAATGTATTTGAACCTATGGGATTTGATGCTTTTGGTTTGCCTGCAGAAAATTATGCTGTAAAAACAGGAATACATCCAGCTAAAAGTACAGCAGATAATATTAATTATATAAGAAAACAATTGAAAGAAATGGGGGCAATGTATGATTGGTCTAAGGAAATAGATACCAGTCAGCCAGAATACTATAAATGGACTCAATGGGTATTTTTACAGATGTATAATGCGGGTTTGGCATATAAAAAGAAAGCTCCTGTAAATTGGTGTCCTTCTTGTATGACAGTTCTTGCTAATGAGCAGGTAAAAGATGGAACGTGCGAGCGTTGTGGTAGTGAAGTTGTTAGAGAAGATTTAGAGCAATGGTTTTTTAAAACAACAGCATATGCTGAGAAACTATTAGAAGGACTTGATAGAATTAATTGGCCTGAAAAGACTAAAATAATGCAGAGAAATTGGATTGGCAAAAGTTATGGTGCGGAAATTGATTTTAAAGTTGCTGATTCTGATGAGGTTATTAAGGTTTTTACCACAAGGCCTGATACTTTATTCGGTGTAACTTATTTAGTACTTGCGCCAGAGCATCCATTAGTTGATAAATTGACAGCCTCTGAAAATAAGGAAAAAGTCAAAGAATATCAAAATTTTGCAAGAAAACAGAGCGATATTCAAAGAACCAGTACTGAGAAAGAAAAAACAGGTGTGCCATTAGGAAGCTATGTAATAAATCCATTAACAGGGGATAAAGTTCCTTTGTGGATTTCGGATTATGTATTATTAAGTTATGGTACAGGTGCGGTGATGGCTGTTCCTGCCCATGATCAAAGAGATTATGAATTTGCTAAGAAATTTGGTCTTGATATAAAATATGTTATTAAGCCAAAATCAGGAGATTACCCGGAAGATGCAGCATTTACTGAATATGGTATTATGGTAAATTCTGGTGAATTTAATGGTTTAGATTCAAAAACAGGTATTAAAAAAGTTATTGAAAAATTAGAATCTTTAGAGGTAGGCAAGGGGACTGTTAATTATAAATTAAGAGATTGGCTTATTAGCAGGCAAAGGTATTGGGGAGCGCCAATCCCTATTGTATATTGTGATAAATGTGGAACTGTTCCTGTTCCTGTGGAAGATTTGCCTGTAAAATTGCCAGAAAATGTTGATTTTACACCAAAAGGGACATCCCCATTGGCAACAGCACCAGATTTTGTTAATACGAAATGTCCAAAATGTGGTGGTCCTGCTAAAAGAGAAGTTGATACAATGGATACATTTGTTTGTTCTTCATGGTATTTTTTAAGATATATCTCGCCTCATCTTGAGGATAAACCTTTTGATGAAGATTTAGTTAATAAATGGTTGCCTGTGGATCAATATGTTGGTGGGGCAGAACATGCAGTTATGCATTTACTTTATGCGAGATTTGTTACTAAGGTTTTACATGATCTTGGATATCTAAATTTTGATGAACCGTTTACAAATTTAGTGCATCAGGGCACAATTACAAGAAACGGTGCAAAAATGTCAAAATCTCGTGGCAATGTTGTTAATCCAGATGAATATGTTCAAAAATATGGTTCAGATACTTTCAGATGTTATATGATGTTTATGGGGTCTTATGAAGATGGTGGAGATTGGGATGATTCAGGTATCCAGGGTGTTCATAGATTTTTAAATCGTATCTGGAGATTGATTATTGGCAATAATTATGATGCCCCTCCTGTAGAAGATATTACTTTAACTAAGAAATTACATAAGACTATTAAGAAAGTTACAGAAGATATACAGATATTTCATTTTAATACTGCAATTGCTGCTATTATGGAATTGTTAAATACTTTTTATAGTTATTTAGAAAAAAATGGG
>Ga0164318_10000216_pt1 | contig 39257 bp, 38 predicted proteins | sample GuaBasSedimGuay9_FD_113734 | JGI IMG/M metagenome (GOLD analysis project Ga0164318, IMG submission 113734) | Subseafloor sediment microbial communities from Guaymas Basin, Gulf of California, Mexico - Guay9, Core 4571-4, 0-3 cm | ecosystem: Environmental > Aquatic > Marine > Hydrothermal vents... | reverse complement strand
CGAATTGATCCTGAGCGACCGAAGGGAGTCGAAGGATCTATGGTTTAATTCCCCGCAGCTTGCTGCGTTTCCTTTTTTGGAAAAGTTTTTGATACCTCGTAGCTTGCTGCGAGGTAGTTCATTGAGGAAAATTAAAGAAAGCGCTTGATTAATATGATCAAGTGAAGGCATAAATTAGCATAAATACCGGCTATCAAATCATCCCCCACTATTCCTAAAGACCCTTTCCTTTTCTCAGCGATGTTTGCCGGATAAATTTTAAATATATCAAACATCCGAAAGAGAATAAATCCCATGATTATAAAAATGGGCTGGGCGGGAATAAATAAATAGGCTGTTAATTGGCCTGCTGTTTCGTCTATTACTATCTGTTTAGGGTCATTTTTCTTAAATATTCGTTCAGCTTTCCCGCTTACTAAGAATGCTGTCAGAATAGAGACCGCGGTTACTATTAATACTGTCAGATTGCTTCTTATGGCTGTAAATAATCCAACAGCTACAAGGGAACCGAATGTCCCGGGCATGATAGGGATGAATCCCGTTCCGAATACAGTAGCAAGGGATAAGGTTATAAGCTTTTTATAAGTTTCCGGTTTTTCCATAGGTACATTATTCCCGAAACGACTGTTATTACCGCTACCCAGGCTAAAGTAACAAAGATTGTTACGCTTCTGAATTCTTTAAACCATGCCCAGCCGGAGAGGCCTAAAGTGGCCTTTTCAATAATCAGCAGGGTGAGAATCAGGATGATAGCCGCTATTTGAGTGACGGTTTTATGTTTCCCGAAATACTGCGCTTCAAGGACTTTATTTTGGCGTAAAGCGAATATCCGTAAGCCGGTAATCAGGAACTCTCTGAGTATTATAAGTATAACCAGCCAGGAATTTACTAACCCTTTTTCTACCAGGGAGAGAAATACTCCGATAGTAAGTATTTTGTCAGCTATGGGGTCAATTATCCGGCCTAAATCGGATTCGGTGTTTCTTTTTCGGGCAAAGTATCCGTCTAAAAAATCTGTAAATGCGGCTAAGGAAAATACCGCCAGCGCTCCGTATAAAGAGGGGAGAGTGAATTGGCGGATAAGCCCTATACAGATAAAAGCCAGTAATATTCTCAAAACGGTAAGTTTATTAGCTATATTCATAATTTAAGGGGTCAGGCTTACACATTGACATTTTGGGTTAAATCAGAAAATAGATGATAAAAAATAAAAGAGAGATTATCTTTTTATACCTGTAAAGGGCCTTTCTTTTATGGAAGTTTGCCGGCTAAGTCGTATTCGTAAGCATCAGTAATTCTTATCTTGTAAAAAGACCCTGTTCTAAGCTTTGAGAGTATAATTATTTCTCCGTCAATATCATAGGCCTGAAAGTATGCCCTGCCGAAGGAATAATTATTTTCTCTTCTGTCTATAATAACATCAAAATCTTTGCCTACAAGTTTTTTATTGAGTTCAGAAGATACCTCCTGCTGTACTGTCATTAATTTGTGAAACCTCTGTTTCTTTACCTTCTCCGGCACCTGGCGTAATGAATAAGCTCTTGTCTCTTCTTCTCTGGAATAGATGAATGCCCCTAAATTCCTGAATTTATATTCCTTTACAAAATCAAGAAGTTCCTCGAATTCTTCTTTTCTTTCTGTGGGGAATCCCGTTATTAAGGTTGTCCGTATTGCTATGCCCGGGATATATTCACGCAGGATTTTTATCTTATCTTCTATTTCTCTACGGGATATTTTTCTCCCCATTAGTTTCAGAATACGGCTGTTGATATGCTGGATAGGCATATCAATGTACTTGCATATTTTGGGCTCTTTAGCCATCAGTTTTATAAGTTCTTTGGATACATACTTGGGATGGGTATAAAGAAGCCGTATCCAGCGGATGTTCTTTGCTTTCTTAACTATCTGTTTAAGCAGATAGGTTAAATTTCTGTTTCTATAGCGGTCTTTTCCCCAGGAAGTTATATCCTGGGCGGTAATGTTTATCTCTTTTACTTTATTCCGGTTAAGGAATTCTACTTCATCAAGGATATTTTTAACCGGAGCACTTTTAAGCTTTCCGCGGATAAGAGGTATAGCGCAGTATGAGCAGGCATTTGAACACCCTTCGGCGATTTTGATATAAGCCGAATGCTTTGGGTTAGGAATTATTCTCTCGGGAGAGATGTCTTCTATCGTACCTAAAAACGCGTCAACCCCTTTTAAATATTCAGGCAGGTGTTTTATGTAGCGGGAGATAAGGCATCCGGCGGCAATTACTTTTGATATTTTACCTTTCTTCTTAAGCGATAGGGCGTGTTGGATTACATCTATAGATTCTTTCTTAGCTGTTTCAATAAAACCGCAGGTGTTAATTATTAAAACATCCGCTTTTTCAGGTGTGGTTACTCTTACCCCTCTGTTTTTAAGCCGGTACATGAATTTGTCCGAGTCCACGCTGTTCCGGGGGCAGCCTAAAGTAATAATTCCTGCTTTCATTTTCCTACTTTAAAACCTTCAGGGGTTATTCTATAGGTGGCGGGTTTTCTTTGGCGGGAGGTAGGGATAATCTTTCCATTAATTTCCAGAATGACTGATTTGGGACTGTTTATCTTTATGTCTAAGCTTTTCAAAGCCTGCCATGATTCTTTCCTTCCCGGGATTAAGATGTTTTGAAAAATCAGGCTGTTGTCGGCTTTAACCTGTATGAATACCTTTTCTTTAGTCAGGACACTAACGATAATCTCTTGATTTGTCTCTTGATTTGCTTCTTTTTTAGGCTGGACAATTTTCTTTTCTTCCTGTCTATCCTGTTCTGTTGGCAGAGGAGTTTTATTCCTGATATGCTTTTTCTTAGGTATAAAGAACAACAGCAGTACAGCCGCGGCGCATAGAACAATAACTGTTTTTCTCCTGTTTATCTTAACTCTTGAGAAAATATTCTTTAAATCCGGGGATAACTTGAATTCCGGAAGAAGCTTTATATCTGTCCGGATTTTAGGTTTATCTATTCGGGGGGCGGCCTTTTTTTGAGAAGCTTTCTTATGACCGGTTGAAAAGATTTGGTTTATTTCTTCTGCCAGCTCGTCTTTTTTAAGAAAGGACGCGTATATTTTCAGGAATCCTTTTAGGTAAAAGGTTCCTATGCTCTCAAGTTTTTCTCCGGCTTCAATTTTCCGGATTACCGAGGGAGGTATTTTTGTGTATAAAGCGGCTTTCTTAAGAGGTATACCTTTTCTTTCGCGGGCTTCCTTTAGCAAGAGGCAGATTTCTTTTAATTCCATCTTCTTTTCAGTTTACTTTAAATTTTGTAGGCCGCAATGATAAGAAACTTAAAGTTATCAAATTCTAATAGCAGGATACAATAACCAAGATACAAGGTACAAATAAATTCTCCGCCAAAGGCGGGTCCGCCTAAATTGAAGATTTATTTTTAGGTGGCGGACAATATTCAATTACCAATATCCGAACATAATAAAATATATCGTTTGCAATACCTGCTTATTCTGCTATTTGGTTATTTTCCACCAGAGGCGGACTCGCCTTTGGCGAGGCATTTGATTATTGGTTATTATCAGCCTTTGGCTGAGGTAATTGTATTCTAATAATTGATTTTTTATTTCAAACATCTTTATTATTCTGTGATAAATATTCTTCTCTGTCCACGAGTATTTCTCTCGCTTTACTGCCCTGGAAGGGGCCGATAACCCCCCGCTGTTCCATCAAATCCAAAAGGCGCGCTGCCCGGGTATACCCCACCCTCATCCTTCTTTGGAGAAGTGAGGCTGATGCCTGGTTTGTTTCCAAGATTACTTTTATAGCATCGTCAATGAGTTCGTCCTGTTCTAAGGTTATGTTCGGCCTTTTCTGCAGTTCAAGGATTTGTTTGTTGTATTCCGGCCGGCCGTATTTTTTTACCGAATTTACAATGGTTTCAATATCTTCTTCCGTAAGAAAACAACTCTGCGCCCGAATAGGTTTTGATAACCCCGGCTTTATAAACAGAAGGTCTCCTTTGCCTAAAAGTTTCTCCGCGCCCATAAAGTCCATAACTGTCCGGGAATCCACTTTTGAGGCGACTTTAAATGATATCCTTGCAGGGAAATTGGCCTTTATTACTCCGGTAATAACATCGACTGAAGGCCTTTGGGTAGCCATTATTAAATGTATGCCTACTGCTCTTGAGAGCTGAGCCAGCCTCAATATGGATGTTTCAACTTCATCGCGGGCGGTAATCATTAAGTCGGCTAATTCGTCTATAACGATTACTATAAAAGGCATTCTTTCATTTCTATTCTTTCTGCTGTTATAGAGGTCAATGTTGCGTGTTCCCTCTTCAGCGAGCAGGCTGTATCTTTTATCCATTTCTTCTGTCGCCCAGGCGAGGATGCCTTTAGCTTTTTTTGTTTCGGATACAACCGGAGCTAATAAATGGGGGATATCTGTGAAATGGACTAACTCTACCATTTTAGGGTCAATAAGCAGAAATTTTACTTCCCAGGGTTTTGCTTTAAACAGCAGAGCCGATATCATGGAATTTACGCATACGGTTTTTCCTGACCCGGTTGTCCCTGCAATAAGGAGGTGGGGCATATCTTTTAAGTTGGCAATGAGGGGGTTTCCACCGACATCTTTGCCTATGGCTAAAGTGAGTTTTGATTTGCTGTTTAGGAATTCTTTGGTTTCTATTACTTCTCTCAGGTATACAATATGTTTTATCGCATTGGGAACTTCTATTCCTACCGTGCCTTTTCCGGGAAGAGGGGCGACTATTCTTACCTGGCTGGATTTCAGCGATAAGGCAATATCGTCAGATAGAGAGGCTATCCGGGTGATTTTTATTCCCGGCGCGGGTTCAAGTTCGTAGCGGGTAACAACCGGGCCTTGTTCGACGTTTACAACTCTGGCTTCAATACCGAAATCCGCGAGGGTTTCTTCTAAATTCTTCGCGGTAAGCTCAATGGTTTCTTTCGCCTTTTTATCATCAAGGGGGGGGGGTTCTTTAATCAACGAGAAATCAGGCAGGGTATATTTCCCTTCCTGGGTGGGGGGGGAAGATTTATCTTCTTCTTGAGTCCTGATTCTTTCTTCCGGCTGAGGCTTTTTTGTGTTTTCCGGTTTTCTGAAAGATGCCTTAGCAGGAATATTCTGTTTTATATGGAACCTTACTTTCTTCTTTTCCGGCTTGATTTCCTTGATAGCCCGGTATATTTTTCTTTTGTCCTTAAGGTTATTTATGTACGCCGACAGGAAGTTTTTAACCCGGGAAAACATATCAAATATTAATTCGCTCTCTAAAGGAAGTATACCGATAAAAAAAAGTACAGTCCCTATTATAAAAGAGCCGGTAACTCCCAAATATTTTATTGAGAACGAAGAAATAGTAAATCCTAATAATCCGCCTCTTTCAAACCTCTGGCTGACAGTTCCGTTTATAGATAAGAGGAGGGAAAAAGAAACGATAGTTAAAACAACCGCTGTTAATTCTATCCAGGGGTTTTCGATTATTCCTTTGTCTTTTCTTAAATTTAGTTTCTTGAGCCCGAAAAGGATTAGAATAACCGAGGCTAAATAAGCGGAATATCCAAGAATAAAGAAAAATATACCGGCTAAATATGCTCCGAATATCCCGGCAAGATTTGAAGGAGGATGAGAAGGAGAAGAAGTGAGAAGGGGGAAGTCGTTTTTAGAGAAAGAGAGAAGGCTGATAATTAAGATTGCTGAACTGGTGAAGAAAAGCAGACTTTTTATCCATTTAGTTACCGCTGTTTTCATCAGCCTGTTTTTTGCTTAGTTTTATTTTTCCCTGGTCATCTATACCGATTACTTTCACTTTAACGATATCTCCTTCTTTGAGATAATCTGATACATCTTTTACAAATCCTGAGGCTAATTCAGATATATGCAGGAGGCCTGATTTTCCCGGCAGGATTTCGCAAAAAGCTCCGAAGCTGGTTATTTTTTCTACCGTAGCATTGTAAACCTCGCCTACTTCCGGGTCTTTGATTATTTCTTCAACCATTTTTATTCCCTTGTTAAGAGCTTCTTCATCTGATGCGGCAATAGTCGCCCGTCCTTTTTCATCGTCAATATCTATGGTTACTCCGGTTTGGCTTATAATACTGCGGATAGTCCTTCCTCCCGGGCCGATCACTTCGCCTATTTTTTCTCTGGGAATGGGTACGTACCTGATCTTGGGAGCAAACCTGGATACTTTTTCTCTGGGTTTCTCTAATGCCTGGAGCATCTTTCCTAAGATAACCTGCCTTGTTTCTTTGGCTAAAGTAAGGGATTCTTCAAGGATGCCGTAATTTATGCCGTTTATTTTTAAATCAAGCTGTATAGCGGTTATGCCGTTTTTTGTCCCGGCTATCTTAAAATCCATATCTCCGTAATGGTCTTCTATGCCGGCGATATCAGCTAATACAAGGTGAGAATCTCCTTCGGTTATCAGCCCTAAGGCTGCTCCGGCTGTGGGTTCTTTGATAGGGACTCCGGCATCCATCAAGGAAAGAGATGCCGCGCATACTGAAGCCATTGAAGACGAACCGTTAGATTCTAATATTTCTGAAACAACCCGTATCGTATAAGGAAATTCTTCTTTAGAAGGGACATTTATTTCTAAAGCTTTCTCCGCTAAAGATCCGTGGCCTATTTCTCTGCGGGAAGAGCCGCGTAGAGGAGATACTTCTCCTACTGAGAAGGGGGGAAAATTGTAGTGGAGTGTGAAATGTTTAAAATACTGGCCTTCTAAAGATTCAATTCTTTGTTCATCAATGGTTGTTCCTAAAGTCGTTACTGCCAAAGCCTGAGTTTGCCCGCGGGTAAACAAAGCAGAGCCGTGTGTTTGGGGAAGGAAATTAACCTCGCAGGATATAGGCCGGATATCTTTTGGAGACCTCCTGTCAAACCTTATTTTGTTTTTCAGGATATAACTGCGCATGAATTCCTTTTCTTCTTCCTCAAAAGCGTCTTTTATCTCTTCGCGGGTTATCTTTTCGGTTTCTAATTCTTCATACACTTTTTTTAGGAAATCGTCTTTTATCTTTTCTCTTTCGGCCTTTTCGGTATGTTCGGATATTTCTTTGAGTATATCCTTCGCTTTATCTTTCATTTTTTCAGAAAGTCCTTCGCTTATTATTTTAAGGGGAACTTTAGCCTTAACCTTTCCGCAGATTCCTTTAAGTTTTTCAATAGTTTCAATAATCTTTTTGATTTCTCTGTGGGCTGATTTTACAGCTTCTAAAACGATTTTTTCGTCTTCTTCCTTTGCTTGTCCTTCGATCATAAGTATTTTTTCTTTGTTAGCTGAAACGATAAGGTCTAAAGAAGATTCTTCTTTTTGGGCATAGGTAGGGTTTATGACAAACTCACTGCCGATTTTACCCACTCTCACCGCTCCTATAGTTTCGTTGAAAGGAATATCTGAAATAATTAAAGCCGCGGATGCTCCATTTATTGCCAGGATATCAGGGCTATTCTCGGCGTCGGAGGAAACAGTTGTGCAGATTATTTGGACAGAATTGCGCATCCCTTCGGGAAAGAGCGGCCTGATTGAGCGGTCAATGACTCTTCCTGAAAGGATTTCTATTTCTTTAGGCCTCCCCTCGCGTTTAAAAAATCCGCCGGGTATCTTGCCGGCGGCATAAGCTTTTTCCTGGTAATTAACGGTTAAAGGGAAGAAATCAAGCCCTTCTTTGGGTTCTTTGCTCATACAGGCGGAAACGATAACTGCTGTTCCATTAAGCTGGACTAAGACTGCTCCGTTGGCCTGTTTGGCAATGACTCCGGTTTCAAATATGATTTCGCTGTTGTTTAGAGAAACGGTTGTTTTTGATTTTTTCATTATTTCCTTAAGTTAAGTTCTTTTAAAGATTGTTCGTATTTTCTGGGGCTTTTTTTCTTGAGATAGTTAAGCAGCCTTCTTCTCTTCCCCACAAGGCTTAAGAGGCCCCTTCGGGAATGGATATCTTTTTTATGGGTTTTGAAATGTTCAGCTAAGCTGTTTATCCTTTCGGTTATAAGGGCTATCTGCACTGAAGCTGACCCTGTATCTTCGGGATGAGCTTTAAACTTCTCTATTAACTCTTTTTTCTTTAATTTTTCCTTATTCACTTCTAATTCCCCCTTCCTGAACAGTCATTATATACTATAACTGTTTAAATGTAAATTGAATTAATGAAAAGGTATTATAGCATTTTTTACTTTCTTGGCAACGAAATTAAAGAAAATTTTATTCCAGGGTAAGAATTACTTTTTTCCCTCTAAAATCAAGAGTAACCAGGTTTTCCTCAATAGAGGTTATTTTTGCTCCGGCTATTTCTTTTCCGGCAGTAAGGCTTTTACCGTTGATAATAGCTATGGGTTTGTCTTGGCTGTAGATAATGCCGGATAAAACAAACGTATTCTTTCCTTTTCTCGTCAGGCTTGTTTTTCCTGAGGGGGAATATTTTCCCGCGGGAGACGCTTTCTTTTCGAAAAGAGGCTGCTTGTTTATTATGTAAGATTCCGCATTGTTCCGGGTAAAATAAGACCTGCCCATTTTATATAGAAACCCCGTATAAATCAGGCATGAGGCAATGCCTAAGGAGAAAATTACAACTTTTCGGTAATTAACCTTTTTGCGGGGTTTGGCAAAAGCAGGGTTATTCCCCGCTTTCTTTAAGGCTTCGTATATAACGCTCATTTGAGTTCTTCAATGCAGAGGTTAATTAAATTTTCGTCAATTACCTGCCGGTTCTTGGCGAATCCGGCAAGAAGAGCCCTGTCGCAGAGGACATTAATCAGGCGGGGTATGCCTTTAGAGAAATTATATATTTTCTCAAAGGAGCTGTCATCAAAGTTTATGTTTAGAGAACCTGTCGATTCTATCCGGAAATTGATGTAGTTTTTTATTTCGTCTTTATCCAGGGGCTGGATATGGTAAGATACGGCAATCCTTTGTTTTATCTGGCGTAAAGAGGTCAGCTCAAGTTTATCTCTTAGTTCCGGCTGGCCGGTTAAAATTATCTGAAGGAGTTTGTGTTTTTCTGTTTCTAAGTTTGACAAAAGCCTTATCTGTTCTAACTGCCGGCCGGTTAAATTCTGGGCTTCGTCTATTATAAGCACCGCGTTGGAATTATTTGATGACGCTTCAATTAACAGTTGGTTTAAGCTGTAAATCATATCTAACTTTGATATCCGTTTCAGGGTTATTCCGAAATCTTCAACGATAGCCCTTAAAAGCTGGGTGGGGCTGAAGTACGGGTTAAGGATTAAGGAAGTCTTGTATTTTTCAGGTATTTCTTTAAGCAGTACTCTGCAAAGGGTGGTTTTTCCAGTTCCGACTTCTCCGGTAAGAAGGATAATCCCTTTTCGTTCCTTTATTCCGTAGAGGACAGTAGAGAGGGCTTCGTTGTGGTGTTTGCTCCGGAAAAATAGACTGCTGTCAGCGGTGATGCTAAAAGGGGCTTCTTTTAAACCGTAATGTTCTAAATACATATTATCAATATTTTAGCAGGAAAAGCATAAGCTGTAAAGAGTTTACAATAGCAGAAGTTTTTTTGGCTATAAGGGTTTAATTATTTTGTTTTTGGTATATAATTTAACATAACAGTAAAAGTGGTAGAAGTTGATTAGAAGATGCTGTCAAAAGTTTTATGAAAAAATGCAGGCAGATGATTGAATATGAAAGGGTATGCTTTTAGTGGCGGGAAAATTCTAAGCACTAAATTCTAAATACTAAACAATATCAAATGACCAAAATACAAAATCCAAGACAATACGACTTAGAAGGAGGGACAGAACAGTATAATAAATAAATCCTAAATCCTTAAATACTAAATAATATCAAAACAGAAAAATGCAGAATCTAAAATAAAGTTTAGAACATTTGAAATTAAAATTTAGAATTTGTTTAGGGTTTAGAAATTAGGATTTAGGATTTGGTTAGAATTTAGAAGCGTGGGAAAAAAGAGGGATAGGCAGTAAGGGCGGGCATTGTGTCTGTCCGTAATAACAAAGATAGCCTTGACAATATGGATTAGAAATAATACGGGGGATTATGAAAAAGAATATATATTACCATGATACCGACTGCGGGGGAGTGGTTTATTACGCTAATTATCTCAAATATTTGGAAGAGGCGCGGACAGAGTTTATGGCTGAGAGGGGAGTTATCATAAAAGAACTGCATAGGAAGGGTTTTTTGTTTGCTGTAAAGAGGGTGGAGATTAATTATAAATCCCCGGCGAAATACGGAGATACTTTAACTATAAAAACGGAGCTGGATAAAGTAAAGCCTGCTTCTTTTTTCTTTAAACAGTCTGTCTTAAGGGGAGAAGAAACTTTAGTTTACGCGGATACCGCTTTGGTTTGTATAAATGCCGAATTTAAGCCTCAGGTTATCCCTCTAAGTGTTATAAAATCCTTAAAAAGAAATGTTTTATAAGGTAATAAACCGAAGTAAAAATGAAGTTTTACTTAACCGGGCTGAGATAGCTAAGACTTTTTGGCGGAGGCTGTCAGGGTTGATGTTTAGGAAGAGGGTAGATACGAATAGAGGACTAATCTTTTATCATACTAATTCTATTCATACCTGTTTTATGAGATTTCCTTTAGACGTAGTTTTCTTAGACAAAAACAGCAGAGTAGTGAAGATAAAAAGAGGATTGAAACCCTGGCGGGCAACGATCTGCCGGAAGGCCCGCGTGGCTGTAGAGTTCCCTTCCTGTTATGCTTATTCGGAAGGCATAGAATTGGGCGATTCCTTAGATATAAAACCTGTCCCACTGCGTAGGGGGGATAGGTTTTCTTAAAAGGCTATGAGCAGAATTCTATTCTTAGGAGTATTGGTTTTATTATCAGCTTTCTTTTCAGGTTCCGAAACAGCATTCTTTTCTTTAGGTAAAGTCAGGCTGGAGAAATTCAAGAAAAGAAACCGCAAAGCCTTAAGAATTGAAGCTTTGAAAGATAAGCCGGATTACCTTCTTTCTTCGATACTTTTAGGGAATATGTTTGTCAATATAGCTTTGTCTTCAATTGTAACGGTTATTTTGGTAAACAGGTTTCCCGGGGTTGGGGCGGTCCTTTCTGTTCTTGTTTCTTCAGTTATAATCCTGATTTTTGGGGAAATCCTGCCTAAAAGTGTTGCTATCCATACTGCCGAAAAGTTTGCTTTGTCTTCTTCTTATGTTATGGCTGTTTATTTAAAGCTGTCGCGGCCTATATGCCGGATGATGCTTTTTGTTTCACGGCAGATTTTCAAGCGCCTTTTCGGAAATTCCCAGCTTAAGGAAGATACTCTTACCGAGGAGGAGTTGAAAGAAGCTTTAAAAGCCGGACGGGCTGAAGGGTTTATTGATTTGGAAGAAGAAAATATGATCCATTCTGTCCTAAATTTTGCCGATACAAAGGTTTCGGAAATAATGACTCCGAGGGTTGATATTAAGGCAGTTGATATTGACAGCCTTCCCGGAGATGTTGATAAAGAAATAAAAGAAATCCGGCATTCGTACATCCCCGTTTTTAGAGATAAGATAGATGAAATAATCGGAGTGCTTAAGACAAAAGAGTATTTTCTGAGTGAAGATAAGAATATCAGCCTTATACTGAAACAGCCGTTGTTTATTCCGGAAACAAAAAGAGTGTCTTCCCTCCTGAGGGATTTAACCGGTAGAAAAGAGAAGATTTCTTTAGTGGTTGATGAGTACGGCGGGTTATCCGGTCTGGTTACTCTGGAAGATATTCAGGAAGAGATATTCGGAGAGATATACGACGAGTATGAAAACCCTTCGGAACCGGTTAAAAAGATTTCAGGGAAAGAGTTCCTCGTCAGCGCGAAAACAGCGGTAAAAGATTTAGACAGCCGGCTGGACTTGAATTTGCCTGAAGAGGAAGATTCATTAGGAGGTTTTATCTTAAGCCTGATTGAGCGCCTGCCTAAAGAGGGAGAAGTTATAACTTACAGGAATCTGGAATTTGTAATCGTCAGGGCGACAAGGAGGAAAATAGTTAAAGTTCTTCTAAAGATTAAGGAATGAATATTTTAACTAATTATATTTACCTTTTAGGGCTGGTTTCTTTGATGGTTTTGGCCGGTTTCTTCTCCGGTTTGGAGACGGCTTTTATCTGTACCGACAGGCTGAAAGCCGGCAGGCTGAAAAAATCCCGCCAAAAAATTTACCGGAATCTCCAGAAGGATTTATTAAACCCGGAGCATTTCTTAGCTGTTACTTTAACCGGGACGAATATATCTGTGGTGATGGGTTCTGTGTTGTTTACTTTGATTTTGATGAATGCCGGGGTTAAAGATACGGCTTTTTGGGCCTCCTTTATTTTGACTCCTGTCCTGCTTATTTTTTCGGAATTGATACCTAAACAGATAGGCAGAGCTCTGCGTTTTAAATTCGTGGTTTTTTCTTACCGGGCATACCGCGTTTTAGAAATTATCCTTAAGCCTTTAGTGTTTTCTTTAGGGGTTATTCCTTTAAAAATAGTCAGGTTTATTTTTGGCAAAGAAAAACAGGATTTCAGCAAGGATGACATAAAAATCTTAACCGAGGCTCTTCACAGTGAAGGCGGTATCGATAGGATAGAGAAAGAGGCAATTGATGATATCTTCGGGCTGTCAAAGAAAAGGGTAAAAGATATCTGCACTAATCTTAATCAGGTCATAGGCCTTGATTATGTTGACAAGAAAGACACTATTCTCAAAACTGCCGGAAAATACGGTTATACCCGTTATCCCGTGTTTAAGAATAAACAGGTTGTAGGTTATTTAAATATCTTTGACCTGTTTTATAAGAAGGTAGATTCCTGGCAGAAAGTTATTAGGGCAATACCTAACGTAAGCATTAGCCAGAGGATAGATGATGTTCTAGTTCTTTTAAGGAACCGGAGAGAAAATATGGCTTTGGTTCTTAAAGGCGGGGTTCCTTTTGGGATTGTTACTCTTCAGGATTTGATGAGGGAAGTTACCGAGTCTCTTGCCGGATAGGGAAAAAGTATTCCTTTATTTCGTTTAAATCAAGGGATTCTATCCCCAATTTGTCAGCCCATTTAACTAATCCCTGGTCAGCGGACAGTATTGGGGTGTTTAATCCTTTAGCTAAGATTATCAAGTCAATATCTTGCCTGCTGTCTATGATTCCTTCTCTTAAAGCTGCGCGGAATTCATCTCTTAGGTTTTTTATCAGGCTGTTTTCGTCTTTTTTCCCCTGAGATCCGTAACGGGTATATTTCTCAGCGATCCTTAACCCTTTATTTATCCTCAGGCGTATTTCTTCGGTAAGTTCATATAAAAACATTGCAGGGACAAAAATCTCGTATTTCTTTGGCGGTTTGCGGGATATGTAAGAAAGAGTTGCTTTGGGGATTTCTTCTTCTATAAACCTCAGGGTTTCCGAGAATATAGAAGGGGGCATATAAATTGAAATATTCTTTTCTTTAGCCTTATCAACGAAATTACAGAGGGATTCTCTATGAGTCCTGCCGAAAAGCCTGAAAGCATCGGGGTTTATAAAAATGTTAGTATCTACAGCTATTTCCTTAAACTTATTCATAACAATCTTATTCTATGTTATTTTTTCTATTTTTGCAACCAATTTTAATATCAGTTTAATAGGGGTCAGGCCTCGAAATTAGTGGCAGTGGGGTCAGGTCTCAAGATTTGACGTTAGATGGATTTTAATAAGGAAAGTGCTGTACCCTATACCCTTACGGGCACAAGCAAGGGACAAACTATTTTTTAATGACCAATCACCAAGGGACAAAATATCTTTCAATAACCAATCACCAAGGGACAATGGATAAACAAATCTCAATACTCAACAATCAATTGCTAAACCAAACAATTACCTCATATTCTTTAGTTATTTGCCCCGATATTTCATCGGGGTTAAAATTTGGATATTGGTCATTATTTTCCGCCAGAGGAGGATCAGCCTTTGGCTGAGGTTATTGCTTCTTGCCTCTTGGTTATTCGGAAAAAATGAGGAAACTCCAGTCAACTTAGTGTAAGATATAGTAAGGTAGTTTAATACCCTCTGGAGGCGAAAAAAGCTTTTTTGAAAGGGTATTATAATATGGCTTAGTTTTTTTGAATGGCCTTAAAAAGAGACCTGAGGCAATTTTTCTGAGAGGTATTGCCAATAAATAAAAAAAGGCGTGGACATTGTTAGAAAAAATCACTGACAGTTGTGGGGTTATAGAAAATACTCAAGTAATAGCAGGGTAAGTAGACGCTGGGACCTTAACTTTTTAAGGCCGTTAAAAAGGGGATATTTTTACTTTGCCTTGACAATTTACAAAAAACAGTTGACTTTCTTTGTAAACTGTGTTAAAAAAGCGGCTATGAGTTTAGTCAAAACTTTTATACCTAAACAGAATGATATAAAAAGGGAATACTTATTGGTAGATGCCAAAGATAAAACTTTAGGCCGGCTGTCTTCAAGGATAGCTAAGATTCTCCAGGGGAAGAATAAGCCTTATTATACGCCTTTTCTTTTATGCGGTGATTTTGTCATTGTAATAAACGCCAGGCATATAAAGGTTACCGGCAACAAGCTTAAGGATAAAATCTACGATAAGTATTCGGGGTATCCCAGTGGCAGGAAGGAAATTTCTTTAGAAAAGCTTTTAGCCAGGAAGCCGGAAAAAATCCTGTATCTCGCTGTTAAAGGGATGCTTCCTAAAAATCGTTTAGCGAGGAGAATGCTTAATTCTTTGAAGATATATCCCGATAAAGAGCATTTGCATACAGCTCAGAAACCTAAGAGAGTGGAGTTATGAATAAAGAGAAGGATAGAAGTAAAGAAAAAGGCCAAAAACAGCCCCGCCGGATAATTTCTGCTACCGGCAGAAGAAAAAAATCCTCTGCCAGGGTGCAGATGGCCTTAGAAGGTAAAGGTTTGTTTTTAGTTAACGGTAAAAAATGGGATGAATATTTTACTACGCCTTCACACAAGCTTTTGGTGGTTGAGCCTTTGGACAGGGCCGGTTTGAATGATAAGGTTGATGTTAAAGCCAAAGTCCTTGGCGGAGGAATAACCGGCCAGGCAGGAGCAATACGGTTAGGCTTGTCTAGGGCGATTGTCGAATACGATTCAGAGTTGAAGACTCCTTTTAAGAAATCTAAACTTCTTACCCGCGACCCCAGGGCTAAAGAACGCAAGAAGTACGGCCAGAAGGGAGCCCGCCGAAAGTTCCAGTGGACTAAACGTTAATACTATCTTCGACAAACTGTCAAATTGCTAAATTGTTACATTGATAAATTATTAAACTGTTAAATTGCTACACAGAAGAAGTAACATAAGGCGCAGGATAAATATTCCTGTAAAACTTTTTCACGTAATAAAGCGTGTGTAAAGTATAAAGCGGTACTGTAAAATACAAGACAACGAGAAACTAATAATTGACAACCTTTCCTGACATGTATAAAATAAATCTGTTATGGAACAGAGGTTAGCTATAAAGAACTGGATGACTAAAGAAGTTATGACCGTTTCAAAAGACGAAAATGTGGCGTCAGTGACTAAACGCATGGCTTCAAGGAATATCGGTTCAGTAATTATTGTCGATGAGGATAATAAGCCGATAGGTATATTTACCGAGCGCGATGTTGCGGAAAAAGTTGTCCTTGCCGAAAAGGATTACGAAACTACGAAACTCGAGGAAGTTATGACTAAAGATATTATCGTGGTTAACCAGGATGAACAGAGCTCTACAGCCTGTGATTTAATAAGAAACAATATATTTATGCATATACCGGTAGTAGATGATGAAGGCAGGCTTTGCGGGATACTTTCTATAAAAGATTTGGTCGGGTATTTAAAAAAGAAGTAAGGACCCATTATGGCAGGGATGACGGTTAGGGAATGGATGTCCAAAGAAGTGGCTACCGCTGTTGAGGATGATGTCGTTTTTGAGGTTGTGAAGATTATGGCTGAAAAAACAATAGGTTCGGTTGTTATAGTAGATGAAGAAAAGAAAGCAATCGGCATATTGACTTTGAGAGATGTTTTAACCCGGATTGTGGCTTTAGGGTATGACGCTAAGCTTTTGAAAGTCCGTGATGTAATGACTAAAGATGTGGTTACCGTAAATGTTTCCGACGATTATATAATTGCTGACCGGCTTATTAAGTATATAAACATAAGACATTTGCCGGTGGTAGATGATGACGGCAAATTAGCCGGCATTTTGTCAGTAAGAGATTTAATAAAGATTGTATAACCGTTCTTCAACCTCCTGCTTTCTAAATCCCAATTAAATATTGACGCTGGTTTGTTTTTGATTTAAGATATGGCTGTCTTTTCTGACTTCAAGCTTAATCCTATAAGAATCGGAGGATAATGATGAAAATTGGTGTTATTGGCGCGACCGGATTTACAGGAGAGAAGCTTATAGAAATTCTTCTTACCCATCCTGAAGCAGAACTGGTTTATCTTTCCGCGAGAGTGGATAAAAAAGTTAAACTTTCAGGCGCCTTTCCTAAATTCAAGAAGAAAACAGGCTTATTTCTCGAGAAACTAAATTTAGAAAAAGCTGAGGCTTCAGCTGATTTGTTTTTCCTGGCTCTGCCTCATACGGTTTCTTTTAAGATAGCCCCTTTCTTTATCAAAAAGGGAAAAACAGTAATTGATTTATCGGCGGATTACAGGTTTAAAGACGCGGGGTTATACAAAAAGTTTTATAAGACCGCGCATAAAGATAAAAAGAATTTACCTAAGGCTGTATACGGCCTTCCGGAGTTTTACAGGGAAGATATTAAAAAATCAAAACTGATAGCTAATCCCGGGTGTTACCCGACGGTTTCTATTTTAAGCTGTGCTCCTTTGTTGAGAGAGAAGGTTATAAAGGATATTATAATTGATGCTAAGTCTGGTATAACCGGGGCCGGACGCAAGCCCTCGCTTAATTTTCATTTCGCCCATTTATCGGGAAATATGTATGCTTATAAGCTGTTTAGCCACCAGCACCAGCCGGAAATAGAGCGGATTTTGTCTGATTTGGCGGGGAGGGGAAATAGGCTTATTTTTACTCCCCATGTTATTCCGGCAGAGAGGGGGATATTAATTACGGTTTATGCCGGATTGTTAAAGAGAATCAGTAAAAAGGATATAATCAGAATATATTCTTCTTATTACCGGCATGAAAAATTCGTGCGGATTTTAAAAAATAGGATGCCTCAGTTGAAGGATGTCGCCGATACTAATTTCTGCGATATAGGCTTTGAGGTAAAAGGGGACAAAATTATTATAAGCTCGGCTATTGATAACTTAATGAAGGGCGCTTCCGGTCAGGCTGTCCAGAATATGAATATCATTTTAGGCGTAAAAGAAGATACAGGGTTAAAATGATAGGGCAGGGATTCGGATGAAGGAGTAAGGCTGAAGAATAAAATGACCAAGAAATACCCTAATACCCTCATACCCTCACGGGCACAGGCGGGTACAGGCAAGATACAATGGCCAAATAATGACCAATAACCAAATTAAAATAATCCAAAAAGAGAATAAGAATCAAGATGATTTGATCGTTTGGTGATTGGAACAACTTGGTTGTTGGATTTTCTTTTTGGAGTTCAGAGCTTTTAAATAACGGGATATGCTGTAATGAAAGTTCCTAAAGGTTTTTTGTTTTCGGGGATATCGGCTGAGATAAAGAGATCCGGAAAAAAGGATTTGGGATTGATTTTAGGCTCTGAAGGATATCTTGAGTGCGCAGGGTATTTTACTTCCAATGAAGTAAAAGCCGCGCCGGTGATTTTAGATATCGAAAAACTTAGAAAGTCCCAGGGCAGGGTTAAAGCTGTTTTAGTCAACAGCGGGAACGCTAACTGTTTTACCGGGAAGAAAGGGATTGATTCTGCAAATTCAAGCTGTAACAGGCTGGCTTTTAAACTTGGAGTTGAGGATAGGTTTGTTTTGATGTCTTCTACCGGTATTATAGGTAAGAGGCTGCCCTTATCTAAAATTATCCGGAGTTTGGATAATTTAATTAATTCTTTATCCAAAGATGTTTATTCCTTTGCCGAATCTATCCTGACTACTGATACGGTCAAGAAGATTTCTTCTAAGGAAATAAAACTATCAAAAGGGGAAGCCCGAATATTAGGAACGGCTAAAGGTTCAGGGATGATATATCCCGATTTAAAAAAAGCTACTCTGCTTGTTTTTATCTTTACTGACGTGAAAATCACCCGGGCATTATTAAATAAAGCTTCAAAGGAAGCTTTGGAGATGTCTTTCAATTCTATTACGGTTGACGGGTGTACCAGCACTAATGACTCGCTGTTTTTCTTTTCTTCTAACCAGTCAAGCTCGGGTTTAGTGAATAAGCAGGGCAGAGATTTTGAAATATTTTCTTCGGCCTTAAAAGAGGTTTGTTTGGATTTGGCCAAGAAGATTGTTAAAGACGGAGAAGGGGCCGGTAAATTTATTACAGTTGAAGTAAAAGGAGTCAAAAATAAACAGCTTGCTAAAAAAGCCGCCTTCGCGGCGGCTAATTCCAGCTTGTTAAAGACAGCCGTATATGGAGAGAACAGAAATACCGGCAGGATAATTCAGGCTTTAGGGCAGGCAGGTGTTTCTGTTCCTCCCGGGGCGAAAATTAGTATCAGCGGGCTAAAGAGCAAAAATGTCAGGATTTCGGTTGACTTAAAACAGGGGAATGATTCCCATATAGTTTATACTTCTGATTTGACTCCTGAGTATATCCGTATAAACGCTGAGTATAGCTAAAAATAGAGATTATGAAATACAAGAATGATGTTTTGGCTTTAGTTTTAGCAGGGGGGAAAGGGGAAAGGCTTCATCCTTTGACTTTGGAGAGGACAAAACCTTCTGTCCCTTTTGGCGGGAAGTATAGGATAATTGACTTTGCTTTAAGTAATATGGTCAATTCGGGAATATATTCTATTTATGTCATGGTCCAGTATAAATCTCAGTCTTTAATTGAACATATCCGTACTACCTGGCAAAAAACCGGTGTTATGTCCAGGCATTTTGTTACGGTTGTTCCTCCTCAGATGCGTAAGGAGGAGTTGAAAGGATGGTATCGGGGGACGGCTGACTCGGTTTATCAGAATATAAACCTGGTATATGACTTTAAACCCAAGTTTGTGGCGATTTTTGGAGGAGATCATGTTTACCGGATGAATATAAAAGAGATGCTGGATTACCATATCAGAAATAAAGCGGAGGTTACTCTTTCGGTTGTTCCTGTACAGGCTGAGCTGTCGCGTCATTTTGGGATTGTCAGCGTTGACAGTTCTATGATGGTAAAAAAGTTTATCGAGAAGCCTCTATCAAAAAGCAAAGGGGAAGTTTTTGCTTCTATGGGAAACTATATTTTTAATACTGAAACCCTTATTCGTGTCCTTGAACAGGATGCCCGCAAACAGAGCAGTCATGATTTCGGCAGGGATATAATTCCCGCTCTTTTAGAGAAGAAGCAGTCCTTATACGCTTATGATTTTACAAAGAACAGAATACCGTCGTTAAAAAAGTATGAGGACAAATTTTACTGGAAGGATGTGGGTACAATAAAAAGTTATTGGGATGCTAATATGGACCTTTTAGGCGTTAAGCCCCGATTGGATTTGGATAACCGCGACTGGCTCATTTACGCGTCAAACCTGAACTGCCCTCCTTTATATGTTACCGGTTCAGTTATCGATAATTCTTTAATCGGTGAAGGGGCGCGGGCCTGCGGTTCAGAAATACGGAACTCAATTTTAGGCAGGGGAGTTAAAGTTGATGAGGGATGTGTGATTAAAGATTCAATTATTATGGATTTCAGCCATATAGAGAAGAATTGTAAAATAAATAAGGCAATAATTGACAGGTTTAATGTTATAGGCAGAGAAGAAACCATAGGATTTGGCAAATCAGCAGGCAAGTATTATCTTGACTCTTCGGGAATTACTGTGGTTAAAAGAGGAGCAAGAAAGGATTATTATTTCTAATGGAAGATGCGATTAAGAAAGCGGAAGTTTTAATAGAAGCCTTGCCTTATATAAAGAAATTTCGGGGCAAGACATTTGTCATCAAATACGGAGGGTCTATCCTTTCTGAATCCCGGATACGCGGGGCGGTTTTGGAAGATATCGTCTTTCTATATTTTACAGGTATAAATGTCATTCTTGTCCATGGCGGAGGCCCTGATATTACCCGGGAATTGAAGAAAGAAAAGATAAAACCCTCTTTTGTTGAGGGGATCAGAGTTACGGACGAGAAGACTTTAGATGTAGTAGGCGCTGAACTGGCAAAGCTTAACAGTATGCTGGCTGAAGAAATAGAGCGGTTAGGCGCAAAGACTAAAGGCATAAGCGGGACAGAAAATATCCTTTATGCTGAGAAGAAAGTTTTTTCTTCTGATTTGGGATTGGTGGGGACTGTGGTATCGGTAAACAAGGCAAAACTTCTTGATCTGGCCGAAAAGAACCATATAGTAATATTGTCGCCAATGGCTTCAGGCAGGGAAGGAGTAGTTTACAACGTTAATGCCGACGAAGCTGCTTCTTTTATTGCCGGAAGCCTATCTGTTGAGAAGTTTGTCCTTCTTACTGATGTAAAAGGGGTTATGCGCGACCATAGAGATGAAGGTTCTCTTATTTCCAGCATCAGCGAGGAAGGGGTTAGAGCATGGATTAAAGAAAAGGTGATTTCCGGAGGAATGATACCCAAAGTTTTTGCCGGAATACAGGCTTTGGATAAGGGTGTCAAGAAGGCTCATATAGTTGATGCCAAGCTTCCTCATGCTCTTTTGCTGGAAATCTTTACCGATAAAGGTATTGGAACGGAGATTGTTAGGGACGCGGATTCCCGCGGATTATTAACGTAAATTAGTATTATTGTTGAATTATGGATATTAAACAGATGTTCAAAAAATATGTCTTGAATACTTATACCCGAATAGGGCCGGTATTTGTAAAGGGAAAAGGGAGTTTTCTCTGGGATGAGGGAGGGAATAGATACCTGGATTTATTCCCCGGTTGGGGAGTAGGGATATTAGGCCATTCTCATCCTAAGATAGCTAAAGCTTTGTCTCAGCAGTCAAAAACCCTTATCCATATACCAAATAACTTGTATCATCCTCTTCAGGCAGAATTAGCTAAAGAAATAGTTAAAAATTCCTTTAAAGGAAAAGTCTTCTTTGCCAATTCCGGGGCGGAATCGGTTGAAGGAGTCTTAAAGCTGGCAAAGGCTTATGGAAGAAATAAAGGACGGTATGAAATAATATCAATGAAGAATTCCTTTCACGGGAGGACTTTAGGCGCTTTATCCTGCACAGCTCAGAAAAAATACCAAATTCCTTTTAAACCTCTTTTGAAAGGGTTTAGAGCTGCTAAGTTCGGAGATTTTAAGAGTTTTCTAAAACAGGTTACTCATAGAACCGCCGCGGTGATTTTAGAACCCATTCAGGGAGAAGGCGGTGTTAATTTAGCCGGAAGGGATTATTTCCTTAAGTTGAGGCGCTTCTGCGATAAGGAGAAAATCCTGCTTTTATTGGACGAAGTCCAGACCGGTATGGCCAGGACAGGAAAGATGTTTTGTTACCGGAATTACGGCATTGAGCCTGACGCGTTGACTATCGCTAAAGGGTTAGGGGCAGGATTTCCTGTTTCGGCTTTTGTAGTTAAGGATAAGTTCAAAGATGTATTGGGTCCGGGGACGCACGCTTCTACCTTTGGAGGAAGCCCTTTAGCCTGCCGGGCGGCATTGGAGGTATTTAAGGTTATAAAAGAAGAAGATATTTTAGCCAATGTAAGAAGAACCGGCCGGATTTTGGAGAGGAAATTGTATGAATTCAAAGATAAGTTTGGTATTATAAAAGAAGTCAGAGGGATAGGATTAATGCGGGCAGTTGAACTTAAAATCCCTTCTAAGCCCTTATTTGATTATGCTCTTGAAAAAAAGCTGATTATCAACAGCACCCATAACACAGTTTTGAGAATTATGCCGGCTTTAAACATAGATCCAGAAACTCTCCTGCAGGGGTTGTCTGTTTTAGAGAAGGTTTTTAAAAAATTTTTATGAAAAAAGACTTTATAAGTATAAAAGATTTGTCTCTTAAAGAGATTATGGAGATATTTTCTTTGTCCCGGGAGATTAAGAAATTTTCTGATGCCTTTTCTGACAAGTTGAAAGGAAAAACCATCGGCCTTTTATTTGAGAAACCGTCTTTGAGGACCAGAGTTTCTTTTGAGACCGGCATTAACCAGATGGGAGGGCATCCCCTTTATTTATCTCCTCAGGAAGTCCAGTTAGGGAAAAGAGAATCTGTCCCTGACGCGGCTAAGACTATAAGCAGGTATTTAGATGCTGTTATTATCCGGACATTTTCTCATAAAGTAATCTTAGATTTTGTTCAGAACGCGGGTATTCCCGTAATAAACGCTTTGACGGATTTACTCCATCCCGCTCAGGTTTTGAGCGATATGTTTACTATTTATGACAAAAAGAAAGATCTTAAAAAGATTAAGGCCTCTTTTATAGGCGACGGGAATAATATCTGTAACTCTTTAATCTTCGCGTCGGCTAAGTTAGGCCTGAGTTTGTTCATAGCTTCTCCGAAAGGGTTTGAGCCGGATAAGAAATTAGTTAAACAGGCTGAGAGAATCGCTTTAAAGACCGGGGCTGAAATTACAGTAACCAACAGCCTTAAGTCTGCTGCCAAAAACAGCGATGTTTTGTATACTGATGTTTGGGTATCTATGGGCAGGGAATCTGAGAGGGAGAAGAGGTTAAAGGCTTTTAGCCCTTTTCAACTGAACAGAGAAGTGTTAAACTTAGCCAAAAAGGATTGTTTGGTTATGCACTGCCTTCCTGCTCATAGGGGAGAGGAAATCACAAATGAAGTTCTTGATAGTAAGAATTCCATTGTTTTTGAACAGGCTGAGAATAGGCTTTATGTCCAGAAGGCAATACTTATCGCGTTGTTTAACAGAAGACGGAGGACAGGTCGGTGGGCAGGCATGGCTCATGATTCATAAACGGGAGGAGATAAATTAGCGAAAATTAGCGTTCAGGAATTAGCGGCAATTAGCGTTTAGGAGAACAATGAATAAGATTATATTGGCATATTCCGGAGGATTGGATACTTCCTGCTGTATTCCCTGGCTTAGGGATAAGGGGTTTGAAGTTGTATGCTTTTCGGCGGATTTAGGCAGTGAGTTTTCTCCTCAGGATTTGAGGAAAAGGGCTAAAAAGAGTAAAGCTTCAAAGATATATATCAGGGATTTAAAAAAGGAGTTTGCCAAAGAGTATATTCTGCCTTCTCTTAAAGCTGGCGCTGTCTATGAAAAGAAATACCTTTTAAGCACAGCTTTAGGCCGGCCGCTGATTGCTAAGCATTTAGTAGATATCGCTAAAGAAGAAAAAGCCTCATTTATTGCCCATGGGTGTACCGGAAAAGGCAATGACCAGGTAAGGATTGAAACAGCGGTTAAGATTATGGCCCCTCATTTGAAGATTATCGCTCCTTTAAGGGAGTGGGAGCTTACTTCCCGGAATTCTGAGATCGTCTATGCTAAAAAGAACAGGATACCCATTAAGGCGACAAAAGAGAAGCCTTACAGTATTGATAAGAATATCTGGGGTATAAGTATTGAGTCCGGGAAGTTGGAAGATTTAGGCAACGAGCCGGAAGAAACTGCTTTTATTTCTACTCAGAGTTTGGAGAAATCACCTTCAATGCCGGCTTATATTGATTTGGAGTTTGTTAGAGGCCAGCCGGTAAAACTTAACGGGAAGAAATACTCTTTAGTTAATATGATTAACCGGCTGAATTATATAGGCGGCAGGTATTCCATCGGCAGGACGGATTTGGTTGAAGACCGGGTTGTGGGGATTAAGTCACGGGAAATTTACGAAGCTCCGGCGGCGTGGATTCTTCATACTGCGCTAAGAGAGCTGGAAAGCCTGGTTTTAGATAAAGAAAGCCTTTATTTTAAGGAAGCGGTTTCTTTGAAATACGCGCGGTTGGTTTATCAGGGGCTGTGGTTTTCAAAGCTGAAAGGAGCTTTGGACAAATTTATAAATGAGCTTATGGCGTCTGTTTCAGGCATAGTTGTCCTGAAACTCTATAAGGGAAATATTTCTGTTTCTAAAAGGTCGTCTAAGAAATCTCTTTATAAAAGAGAGTTAGCTACTTACGGAGAAAAAGATATTTTTAATAAAACCTGGGCTGAGGGGTTTATAAATATCTGGAGTATGCCGTTTAAGTAAAAAGGGGAAGATTTCAACCTTGAGAGATTTACTGAGTCAATTTTGAAAGATTAAACCGATTAAAGAAAGATTCTCATTGTTAGTAGTTTCATTAAATCGGTAAAGAAATTTCTTAGCCAAAGGAAGTTAGAAGAGAATGGTTTGCTATGGGGTGATTAAATGTCCAAAATATGGGATGCGAAAGGCAGGGATTAGATGAAGAAACTTTGGGGCGGACGGTTTAAGAAGGAGATTGATAAAGGATTTTTTAATTTTCAGAAATCCATTCAATATGACTATAAATTAGCGGAGTATGATATCTATCATTCCTTAATTCATATAGGCGCTTTATCCTCGGCAGGGATCCTGAAGAGAGGAGAATACCAAAAGTTAAAGAATGCCTTAGACAATATTTTAGAAGAGGTAAAAAATAACAGCTTTAAGCCGGATTTAAATTCGGAAGATATTCATACAGATATCCAGAATAAGGTTGAGGAAAAAACCGGTAAGTTGTCTCTCAAGCTTCATACTCTGAGGTCGCGGAATGACCAGGTGGTTTTTGATGAGAAGCTATACTGTTTAACCCAGGCAGAAAGAATAACGGGCAGGTTAAAGGGCTTGATTTCAGGGTTGGAAAGATTTTCTTCTAAGTATAAAAAATCTTTTCTTCCCGGGTATACGCATACTCAAAAAGCTCAGGCTGTTTCATTCTCAGATTATTTAGGCTGTTTTAAAGCAATGTTTAAAGGCGACATTTCCGGAATGGCAGGATTTAGAAGAAACTTAACAGTCTATATAGGGAGCGGGGCCTTAGCTGGAAGCGGTATACCAAGTTCTGCTTACAAAAAAGCCATAAGTTATGTCCGGAAAACTTACCTTACGGATAAAATAAGCATTAAGCCGGTGGAGAATACTTTAGACAATGTGTCTAACCGCGACTTTATTATTGATTTCCTGAGTTTATCCGCGGTTATTCAGATGCACCTGTCAAGGATGGCTGAAGATTTTATCCTTTATTCTACCAAGGAGTTCGGTTTCTTTGATTTACCCGAAGAATTTTGCACAGGGAGTTCTCTGATGCCGCATAAGAAGAACCCTGACTTCCTGGAATTGGTGAGGGGGAATACCGGCAGGATTTACGGTAACCTGATGTCTGTGTTGACCATGATGAAATCTTTGCCTTTAACTTACAACCGCGATATGCAGTTGGATAAGGAACCTCTATTTTCTTCAGTAGATATACTTTTTCGGGAGATAGAGATAATGGCAGAATTTGTACAAAAGATAAAGGTGAAGGGAACATCTGTTCGCAGGGCCTTAACCGGGCTGAGTTTATATACTGTTGATATAACCGGATTCTTGGTTCATAAAGGTGTGCCTTTTAAAGAAGCTCACAATATTGTGGGAAAGTTAGTGAAGTATCTTGAGGATAAGAGGGCTGAAATATCGGATATCCCGGAAAAAGTATTAAAGTCTTTTCATAAGAAGATGGATAAAAAATCTATTCTGTCTTTGCTGAATCCCAGGAAATCGGTTATGTCAAAAAAAGGCTCTTCACGCTTGTCTTAAGGTTAAATAAAATAATGGATTATTTTAGGGCCGGAAGGAATACTCTCTATTGCGAAGGAGTTCAAATTGAGAGAATAGCGGATAAGTTCGGCACTCCTCTCTATATCTACAGCCAAAGGTCTTTCATTGACAGGTTCAGGGAAATAAAGAGAGCTTTTTCTATGCTTAATCCTTTAATCTGTTATTCGGTAAAAGCTAATTCTAACCTTTCCATACTTAAGACTTTGGTAAAAGAAGGCGCGGGATTGGATATTGTTTCCGGAGGAGAACTTTTTAGGGCAAAGAAAGTAAAATGCCCTGCCGGAAGGATTGTTTATTCTTCTGTGGGAAAAACAGAGGAAGAGATAAGAGACGCTTTGGATTACGGCATTTTTATGCTTAATGTAGAGTCTGAAAGTGAGCTTAAAAAAATAAACTCAGTTTCCGGAATGGCCAAGAGAAAAGTTAAAGTGTCTTTGAGGGTAAATCCCGGGATAGATCCTTCCACCCATGCCTATATAACGACAGGGAAGAAAGAAAATAAGTTCGGAATAAGCGTAGAGAAGGCTAAAAAGATTCTCTTAGAAAAAGTCAAATATAAGAATTTAGATATATCCGGAATACATATACATATTGGGTCTCAAATTACTGACAGCGCGCCTTTTGTTAAAGCTGTTAAGAAGGTAAGGAAACTAATTGTGGAGTTGGCCCGGAATAAAATTAGGATTAGATATCTTAATTTAGGCGGAGGGTTAGGCATAGTTTATGACAAAGAAAAGCCTCAGACAGCCGAATCGTTCGCGAAGAAAATTATTCCTTTGATTGCAGGGTTAAAGTGCAGGATTATTCTTGAGCCGGGGAGGTTTATTGCCGGAAATTCAGGGATTCTAATTACGAAGGTTCTTTATTTGAAAGATACTCCTGTAAAGAGGTTTATCATAGTTGACGCGGCGATGAATGATTTACTGCGGCCGTCTCTTTACGGAGCATACCACAAAATAGTCCCTTTGTTTCAAAGAGCTAAGAGCTATGAGCTAAGAGCTAAATTAGTAGATGTGGTCGGTCCTGTTTGCGAAAGCGGTGATTTCTTAGGTAAAGACAGAAGATTGAATGTTAAAGAGGGAGATTATTTAGTTGTTTTAGGCTGCGGAGCTTATGGCTTCAGTATGAGCTCAAATTACAATTCTCGCCTCCGGCCCGCGGAAGTGATGGTTAAGGGCAATAAAACCTATCTTATAAGAAGAAGGGAAGAGTACCGGGATTTGACGGCGAAAGAATACCTTATCTAACCGGCAGGATATGAAAGATATGAAATTCTACAAAATGCAGGCATCGGGGAATGATTTTATATTAATTCAAGCCACAGGCCGCAATCCACAGGCCGCGGGTTTAAATTATAAGAAGTTTGCGAAGATGTATTGTAAAAGGAAGTTTGGAATTGGGGCAGATGGGCTTTTGGTAATTGAACCTTCAAAAAAGTATGATTTTAAAATGCGTATATTCAATGCTGACGGTTCAGAGGCTGAGATGTGCGGAAACGGAGCGCGATGCTCGGCTTTGTGGGCATACCAAAATTTGCTTAAAGGCAGGAGAAATATGAGCTTTGAGGCCAAGGCCGGGATTATTAATGCTCAAACTGGGGAAGCGGAAAATGTAAAAATAAGGTTATCTGAACCTGTAAGGATAAAGTCAGGCCTGTCTTTAAAAATTTTAGGCAGGAATATAAAAGTTGATTATATAGATACCGGTGTTCCCCACGCGGTTATTTTTGTTGAAGGCATAGATAAGATTGATGTTGATAAGATAGGCAGGGCTGTCAGGTTTCATAAGAAGTTTCAGCCTAAAGGAGTTAATGCTGATTTTGTAGAAGTTGAGAAGAGAGACTTTATAAGCATAAGGACTTATGAACGTGGAGTTGAAGCAGAGACTTTAGCCTGCGGAACAGGAGTCGCGGCAGCGGCTGTTATTGCAGGCGATCGAGTACGGAGGACAGAAGACAGAAACCAGATGACAGATAGTAGAAAACAGAAGACAGAGAATAAATTTAGAATAAAGGTATTGACAAAGAGCGGAGATATACTGAAAGTATATTTTCAGAAAGAAGAAGGTAATATTAGGGATGTTTGGCTGGAAGGGAAAGCTTCTTTTGTATTTGAAGGAATTTTAAAAAGCATTGACAAATATTAAGGAAATCCCGCCTCAGAGAAGGGGTTGGAAAATTCTATTACTACAATTTACCAACCTTCGGCGGGATCAATTCGGCCGGACAGCTTACATTCACTTCGCTCTGTAAGTTGTGGCCTCATTGAGGAGGGTAAAATGTTTAAAGGAAGTATTGTAGCTTTGGTTACTCCATTTTTAAAGAACGGGGAAATTAATGAAAATAGACTCCGGTTTTTAATTAACTGGCATATTAAAAATAAAACAGACGCGGTATTGGTATGCGGGACAACCGGCGAATCGGCTACTCTTTCTCATACAGAGCATAAGCGGGTTGTAGATATTGCTGTGAATGAATCTAAGGGGAAAATTCCTATTATCGCCGGAGCTGGATCTAATTCTACCCGTGAAGCTTTGGAATTAGCCCGGCATGCTGAAAAAACAGGCGCCGATGCCATATTAGTTATTACGCCTTATTACAATAAGCCTACACAGGAAGGCTTGTATCGGCATTATAGGAAAATATCATCGGAAGTAAAAATCCCTCTTATAATTTACAATGTCCCTTCACGGACAGGGTCTAATATTCTGCCTGAGACAACTGATAGGATTTATAAGGATTGTAAGACAGTTATCGGCATAAAAGAAGCATCGGGTTCTTTAGACCAGATAACCAAGATTATGTCTTTGGTTGACAGAAAATTTATGCTTTTTTCCGGAAGTGATGAACTTGTTCTGCCGGTTCTCTCTTTGGGAGGAAGAGGGGTTATTTCTGTAGCAGCCAATGTTATGCCCAAAGAAACCCATAATCTTGTAGATTCTTTCTTAAAAGGAAATGTTGAGAAATCAAGAAATCTTCAGCTTTACCTTTACGGTTTGATAAAAGCTCTGTTTCTTGAAACTAACCCTATACCGGTAAAGGAATCTTTGGGGTTGATGGGCTTGATTGAGCCTAATATGCGCCTTCCTCTCTGCCGGATGAACAAAGATAATTTTTCTAAGTTGAAGAAGGTTCTGGTGAGATATAAATTGATAAAATAACAGCGGTTTTTACACCTATGAGGTGGCCGGGTGGACTCCTCGTAGGTGTGAAAAGGTTCTATAAAAAAAGAGATTAGGTTATGGTAAAAGCGGGAATAAGCGGTATTTGCGGCAGGATGGGAAGAAGGATACTTAATCTCTGCCGTAAAGATGAAAATGTGGAAGTTGTTTTAGGTTTAGAGTATAAAGGCCATCCTTCTGAGGGAGAGGATATAGAAGGGGTTAAAGTTGTCTCTGACCTGAATAGGGTCAACTTCTGTGACTGTCTTATCGAGTTCACTTCGCCTAAAGCGGTCATTGAGCATTTGCCTTATCTTGTTAAGTTCAAGAAACCGGCTGTTATCGGCACAACCGGACTGAATCAGGATGAACAGGATAAAATAAAAGAAGTTTCGCGAATTATTCCTATTGTATTATCTCCTAATATGAGTATTGGGGTAAATCTTTTGTTTGATTTAGTTAGGACTTCGGCTAACCTTTTGAAAGGGTATAGAGTTTTTATAGAGGAATCCCATCATGTTCACAAAAAAGACGCTCCTTCGGGGACTGCCAAACAAATAGCCAAGATTATAAACTCTCAGGGAGAGTATGACATAAGGAATGAAGATATAAAATCTGTTCGTGAAGATGAGATTACCGGCGATCATAGAGTTGTTTTTGAAAGCGGAGTTGATAAGATAGAGCTTTTTCATTCAGCAAAAAACCGTGATATCTTTGCCCAGGGGGCGGTATTAGCCGCTAAATGGGTTTTGGGAAAAGAGCCCGGGCTGTATTCTATGGAAGATGTCCTCAAGTAATGGGGTCAGGTCTCAAGATTTGATATATGCTAATTGCCGCAAATTAGTATTTTTTTATTCGCGGTCATTAGCGTAAGGAGAAATTGAATGTTTAGCCTTTCTAAAAGAATTAAGAAGCTTCCTCCTTATCTATTTGCTAAGATTGACAGGGAAAAACAGGAGTTTCGGAGAAAGGGAAGAGAGCTTATTGATTTAAGCATAGGCGACCCGGATCTTTTAGCTCCTGAAGAGGCGGTTGCGGCTCTTTGTAAGTCTTCAAAAATAAAAGAGAACCAGAAATACGCTTTAGACGCGGGCAGGGAATCTTTGAGAAAAGCGATCCAAGCCTGGGTTAGGAAAAGGTTTAAAGTATCCGTAAATCCCGGTAAAGAGATACTTCCTTTGAGCGGGTCTAAAGAAGGGCTGGTTCATTTCCCTCTCTCTTTTGTCAATCCTTCAGATTATGTTATTATTCCTAATCCCGGGTATCCGGGATATAGAGGGGCGGCTGTTCTTTCCGGGGCAAGAGTTTATGAAATTGCTTTGCTTGAGAAGAATGACTTCCTCCCTGATTTGAAAAAAATCCCCCTTTCTGTCCGCAATAGATCCAAAGTTATTTATTTGAATTATCCCAATAATCCTACCACTGCTTTAGCTCCCAAATCGTTCTTGGAAGGGTTGGTTAAATTCGCTTCCAAGTACGGGATAATCATAGTTTATGATAACGCTTATTCGGAAGTTTATTTTGATGAAAAGCCTTACAGCATTTTACAGGTAAAGGGGGCTAAAGAGGTATCAATAGAGTTTCATTCATTATCCAAAACTTTCTGTATGACCGGATTCAGGATAGGGTTTGCTTTAGGCAGAAGTGAATTAATAAACGGCCTGTTAAAAGTAAAGGCTAACATAGATTCCGGTATATTCGGGGCTGTTCAGGCCTGCGCTGAAACTGCTTTGGAGAAATGCGGGTATTTTCCTGAAAGGCTGAGGAAAATTATCCGCGGAAGGAGGGATTTGTTTGTAAAGATTCTTTATCAATCGGGATTTGAAAAGCTGTTTTTTGATTCTACTTTTTATGTTTGGGCAGGGCTTCCTAAGATGTATAAGCCGTCTATTCAATTCAGCAGGCATTTGTTGAAAGAAAAGGGAATAGCAGTAGCTCCGGGGATAGGATTCGGCCGGTACGGCGAAGGGTATATAAGATTCGCGTTGACTGTTAATGAGAACATTCTGCGTAAAGTTGGAAGAATTCTTGCTATGGGGCAAGAACGGTAATCTATGGTTTCGGTTTATATAGGCATAGGCGCAAACTTAGGAAACAGAGAAGATTATATAAACAAGGCTGTAGAATATTTAAGCAGTAATCCCCGAATCAAAGTTGATAAGGTTTCTTCTTTGATTGAAACTGAACCTGTTGGCGGCCCGCCTCAGAGTAAATTTTTAAACTGCGTTGTTAAAATAAAAACTTCTTTATCTTCTCTTACCCTCCTTAAATCTTTGCAGACAATGGAAAGAAATCTGGGGAGGGTGCGTACTGTGAAAAACGGGCCGAGGACTATAGATTTAGATATTTTGTTATACGGAGAAGAAATAATAAATAAACCTGATTTGAAAGTGCCTCATCCTGAGATGTTTAACCGTTTGTTTGTCCTTATTCCCTTATTAGAGATTGAGCCTGAGATATTTGATAAGTTAGCTGTCTTATCCTCTCATAAAGAAAAAGCTTTTGAACTTTTGTCTCGGTAAGGACAGATAGAAGACCCTCCTACGCTAAAGCTTCGGAGGATAGAGAGCAGAGGACAGAAGTCAGAGGTCAGAAGGCGGAGCTCAGTTTTTTATTTACATTTATGTCTTTTTAGGTTATGATTATACTTAATTTTAGCCGGAACAATAATTTAAAAAACTGGAAAGAAGTGAAGAAGATAGTATTTTTTTGCTTGTTTTTGTCTTTATTTTCCAACTTTTCTTTTTCTCAGGAATCCGTTCAGGACAAAAAACCTCAAATCCCCATTGTGGTTGACGGAGATACTGTGAATTATGACTCTCAAAACAAAGCGATTGAAGCTGAAGGCAATGTAAAAATCAGTTTTAAGGACGTAACTGTTTTTTGCGACAACGCTAAAGTGGATACGCAAACCAGCATAGGCAAACTTGAGGGCAATGTCAGGATTAAACATGAGAAAGGGACTATTTACGGGGATAATATAATATACGATTTTAAAAGTAAAACCGCTGAAATTAATGATATGTATTTGAATTCCCCGCCTTTTTATGTTTACGGAAAGAAAGCCAAGAAAGTTTCCGGGAATGTTTACCGTCTTAACGATGCCTGCGCTACGACCTGCGGGCCTTTAAATAAGCCGCCTAAATTTTTAGACTACAAGCTCTCAGCAAAAGAAATAACTCTGTATAAAGGAGATAAACTTGTAGCTAAGCATGTGGTTATGAGAGTGGGGAAACTGCCGGTTATGTATTTTCCTTACTACGTCCAGCCGGCAAAAGATAAACTTCCCCGGGTTACTTTAGTCCCCGGGAGCGGCAGTGATACCGGAATGTATATGCTTTCTGCCTGGCGTTATTATTTCGATGAGGGATTCAAAGGGAGGCTTCATTTTGATTTTTATCAGAATAAAGGTATAGGCAGAGGTATTACTCACAAGTATAATTCTGACAGCTTTGGTGAAGGCATAATGAAATTGTATTATATATCTGATAAGGATAAAGAATCTTTTGATAATCAAGAAGGCCTTGATTATGGCTATCCTGTAGGTTCTGACCGCTATAAAGTTCAGATAAGGCATAATTGGAATATTACTCCTACCCTTAACGCCAAACTTGAGTATCACCGGTTTTCCGATAAGTATTTCATGAAAGATTATTTCTACCGCGAGTACGAGAGAGATACGGCTCCTGATTCTTATCTGCTCTTAACCCAATCTCTTCCTTACAGCTCTTTGTCTTTGCTTGCCCGGAAGCGGGTTAACGATTTTTATACTCAGGCTGAATACCTGCCTCGGCTTAAATTGGATGTGTTTCAGCGCCAGATAGGCAGTTCTAAACTGTATTTTGAAGGAAACTCTTCTTTCGCTAACCTTAGTTATAAACATGCCGCCCCTTCGGATAATGATAGTGATGCTTTAAGGCTGGATTCTTATAACCGGCTTACCTATGTAGATAAATTTGCCTGGCTTAATTTTAAACCTTACTTGGGAATGAGGGAAACCTATTATTCCAAACGGGCATCGGGCGAGAGCAATGTTATGCGGTCTATCTTTTACAGCGGCGTTGAATTGAGTACTAAGGTTTATAAACAGATGAGCGGGCCTTTAGATTTCTTAGGTATAAAAGCCGATAAGACAAGGCATGTTATAACCCCGATTATAAAGTATCAGTACATACACCCTCCTTCAATATCTCAAGATTTGCTTATGCAGTTTGACGATATTGATGCGATAGACAGGAAGAACATGGCTACTTTTACTTTAGAAAACAAAATTCAGGCAAAAAGAGGCGATAAAGTTTGGGATTTGCTTTATTTTGCTCCGGAAATAGATTATACCTTTAATGATCAAGGAAGGGGCAGCCATCTTTCGGAGTTAAGGAATGATTTGGAATTCAGGCCGTCGGATAATTTCTACCTCCAGCAGACATATACTTATGATTTAGATAACCTCCGCACCAAAGAAGTTACTTCGGATATTGTTTTAAAAGGATTGCTTTACAAATTAACCTTAGGGCATAAATATGTCAGGAACGAATCTTCAGAGATAAGGGCGGGATTGAAATATACTCTGTCTCCTAAGTGGGAGTTTAATACTAATCTGCGTTATGAGGCTGAGACCGGAGATCCTCAGGAAGAGGAATTCTATTTTCGCAGGGACTTGAATTGCTGGTTTATGGATATCGGGCTAAGCGTAAATGAGGATAATGAAAAAACCTTCTGGCTGATTTTTAGGATAAAAGCTTTTCCGGACGCGGGTATTCGTTTCAACAGCACAATCTCCGGGCCGAAGGAATAACCTTCTATAGGATAAGAAATGGTTAAAAACAGAAAAATCTTCAAAATTTGCGTTATTGGCTCAGGCTATGTGGGATTAGTAGCCGCTGCCTGTTTTTCCAAATTGGGTAATAAGGTTATATGTGTAGATAAGGACAGGAATAAAATCTCCAGCCTTAAGAAGGGGGTAGTTCCTAATTATGAAGCTGGTTTGGATAAGTTGGTCAAAGAAGGGGTTAAAAAGAAACATTTATTTTTTACTTCAGCTGTTTCTGAAGGGGTTCAGAAATCAGATATTATTTTTATCGCAGTAGGCACACCTTCCAAGGATACCGGAGAAGCCGACCTATCGGCAATAGAAGATGTCGCCCGTTATATAGCCGGGCATTTGAATTCATATAAGCTTATAGTGGAAAAATCAACCGTTCCTGTCCGGACCGGAAAGAAAATAAGAGAAACTATAAAGCGGTATTCCAAAAAAGGCGTAGAGTTTGATGTTGCTTCTAACCCTGAATTTTTGAGAGAGGGAAGGGCGGTGAACGATTTTCTTTCTCCTGACAGGATTGTTTTAGGGGTAGAGTCTAAACGCGCTGAAAATATCCTCAAAGCCCTCTATAAACCCGTAAAAGCCCCGGTTTTGGTTACGGATATAAATACAGCCGAGCTTATTAAACATGCTTCCAATTCTTTTTTAGCCGCAAAGATATCGTTTATAAATTCTGTTTCTTTGATTTGTGAGGAAACCGGGTCTGATATTGAGAAAGTAGCCCTGGGTATGGGTATGGACAAAAGGATAGGCAGAGAGTTTCTTGACGCCGGTATAGGTTTCGGAGGCTCTTGTTTTCCTAAAGATGTCTCTGCCTTTATTCAGATTGCTAAAAAAGCCGGAGTTGAATTCAGGATTTTAGAAGAAGTTAAAAAAGTTAATTCCGGCCAAAAGCGCCATTTTGTGGAGAAAATTAAAGAGGAACTTTGGACGCTTAAGGACAAAAAAATAGGTGTTTTAGGGGTTTCTTTCAAACCGGACACGGACGACATCAGAGATTCTCCGGCAGTAGATATTATCAATATGCTTTTGTCTGAAGGAACAAAGATCAAGGTTTATGACCCTAAAGCTGTTCCTAAAGCCAGGAAAGTATTGGGAGGCGTAACTTTTTGTAAGGATGTTTACTCTACAGCTAAAGACGCGGACTGTATAGCTTTGCTTACTGAATGGGAAGAGTTCCGTAAACTTGATTTTAAAAAGTTAAAATCTTTAATGAAGTATCCTTTCTTAGCCGATGGGAGGAATTTTTTAGATAAAAATCTCATGGAGTCTTTAGGGTTTAAATATACCGGCATAGGCAGATAGCCTGTTTTTATGTGGGACGTCGGACGTCCCACATGCCATTTAAAAAAGGAGGTGGCTGATATGAAGAGCGCAAAGATTGTAGGAGTATTCCTGATTTTGCTTTTCATCCTTTTCTTAGCTGCGTCAGGAGGAGTATATTATATTTATCAGTTGCAGGTTAAGGAAATTTCTGATTTAAAGGTGCAGTTGAAAGATTTAGGCGGCAATTATAATTATCTTACTAAAGAAATTAAGAATTCTGAAGAAACTGTCAGCGGTCTGGATAAGAAACTCTCATCTTTGTCCGGAGATTTGGAGGATAACCTTGCTAAGTTATCCGAAGAGCTTAATAAACGTAAGGAAGAAGTTTTAGCTGTTTCATCTAAAGTGGACAGCTTGTTCTCCGGGTTTAAAAAAGACATTTCCGGCAAGGTTAATTCTTTGGAGAGGTCTTATCGGTCTCTAAACAAAGAGCTGTCTTCGGTTAAGTCTAAGGTCAGGAATTGGAGTAAAGTTAACTTGGGAAGCATCGCGGTTGAGAAAACTCCTCAGCCGGCAGAAAGCGGGGAGTGAAGCCTTGAGTAAAACCTTATTATAACAATTTGCGGCGCATTTTGTATAGAGTATCGAGTCCCAAACAATGGGACAACATATTTTACATCTACAGGCGGCCCGAATAGATTTTTCGATAATCCTGTATCCTGCTTACGAAGCGGGTAAGGGGGCATTTAGTAATTCGTTTATCTATCTTGTGTTTTCAGCCGTTTGTCTTTTGTGATCTGTTTTCCGGCCTAAATTGGGCCTCCAAATGTATAAGCCAGATTACTATTCTTTACTCAAGCAGAAAATATCTTCTAAGAAAGCCCGGATATCGGTTATCGGATTAGGGTATGTAGGGCTTCCTTTAGCCGTTGCTTTTGCCAAAAAAGGATATTTTGTTTACGGTTATGATACCAATAAGAAGAGAATAAACAGCCTTTATCAAGGCAGGCGTTATATAACTGACATTGATCCTAAAATTCCTTTGTCTCTGATTGATAAGGGCAGGCTTAACCCTTCCTCTAAAGAAAAAATCTTAGCTGATTCAGACGCGGTTATTATTTGTGTTCCTACCCCTTTAAGAAAAGTAAAGACTCCGGATATTTCTTATATCATACAGGCTTCTAATACCATTGGTAGATATCTGCATAAAGGCCAGCTGATTATTTTAGAGAGTACTACTTACCCCGGGACTTCCCGGGATATACTTCTTCCTATATTGGAAAAGAAGGGATTGAAAGAAGGAAAAGATTTTTTTCTCTGTTTTTCTCCCGAAAGGGTTGATCCGGGAAATAAGAAATATCCTTTAGAAAAGATATCTAAGATTGTAGGCGGGATAAGCAGAAAGTCAGCTTATTTAACCCGGATTCTTTATTCTAAAATAATAAATAAGGTTGTTCCGGTTTCTTCAATTGAGACGGCTGAGATTGTTAAGCTTCTTGAAAATACTTTTAGGCTGGTGAATATCGGGCTGATAAACGAGTTTGCTTTAGCCTGCAGGCGTTTAGGCATAGATGTATGGGAAGTTATTGACGCGGCTAAGACAAAGCCCTTTGGGTTTATGCCCTTTTATCCCGGCCCGGGTATCGGCGGGCATTGTATTCCCTGCGATCCGGTGTATCTTTCCTGGAAAGCTAAAGAATTAGGGTTTCAGACAAAAATGATAGATTTAGCTTCCTACACAAACCGGTTTATGCCCAAATATGTTGTAAAACAGGCGGCCGGCCTTTTAATATCTAAGGGTATAAAGTTATCTCATGCCAGGATACTAATTATAGGTGTTACTTATAAAAAAGATGTCAAGGATTTACGCGAATCTCCGGCATTAGATATAATTGAGCTGTTCAGGAAGAAGAAAGCAAGGATAAATTATTATGACCCGTTAATCCCATATTTAAAGGTAAAAGGCATTAAGCTTAGAAGCGTCTCCTTGACTAAAAATGTGCTTAAGAAATATAACTGCGCTGTGATTGTTACCGGGCATGCTTCAGTTGATTATAATTTAATCAGAAAGAACTCAAAATTAATTTTTGATACCCGGAATGTTTATAAAAGAAAATACGGGAATGTTGTGAAATTATAATATTTAGAGGAGGATTTAGATGGCGGAAGAATTGAAATCTAAAAAGATTCTGGTTACCGGAGGAGCCGGATTTATAGGCTCGCATATTGTAGCTAAACTTGTAGAATTAGGTTCTAAGATTGTGGTCTTGGATAATCTTGTAAGCGGAAAGATAGAGAATATTTCAGCTTATATGGATAAAATAACCTTTATCAAGAAAGATTTGCGTGAGGATTCAGCATTGGAAGAAGCATTAGAAGGTGTTGAATTGGTTTCTCACCAGGCAGCTTTAAGGAGTGTCCCTAAGTCGGTGGGAAAGCCTTTGGAGTATCATGACGTGAATGTTAGCGGCACTTTGAATCTTCTTCTTAAAGCAAAGAAAAAAGGAGTAAAACGGGTAGTATCTGCGTCATCAAGCTCTGTATACGGAGACAGGGAGGATTTTCCCGAAAAGGAGACAGATTACCCCAAACCTGTTTCTCCTTACGCGGCGACTAAACTTATGGGAGAAATATATGCCCATATGTTTACTAAACTTTACGGCGTAGAGGTTGTAAGCCTGCGCTATTTCAACGTATACGGGCCGCGGCAGTCTTTAGAAGATGAATACGCGGTGGTTATCCCAAAGTTTATAACATCCTTGTTGGAAGGAAAACAGCCTCCTATATATGATGACGGAACTCAGGAACGCGACTTTACCTATATTGAGGATGTTGTATCAGCTAATATAAAAGCTTTGGTTCAGGCGGGAGTTGAAGGGGAATTTTTTAATATAGCCAGCGGTAACCCGAATTCGGTGAATACTCTTTTGAAATATTTAAAAGAAATATTAAACAGCGGCATAGAACCTGTCTATCTTCCGCCGCGTCCCGGAGATGTGCGTAAAACCCATGCCGATATAAGCAAAGCCGGCAGCCTTTTGGGCTGGAAGCCTGTATTTGGGTTCAGGGAAGGATTGGAAAAAACAGCTGAGTGGTTTAAAAACAGCATTAAGCGGTAGTCATTGGCTGTCAAGTTTTATAAAAATAACATAGTGTTATGACTATTTTGATTACTGGAGGAGCGGGGTTTATAGGGGCTCATCTATGCCTCAGGCTTTTGGAAGAAGGCCATTCTGTGATCTGCCTGGATAACTTCATTACCGGCAGTAAGGATAATCTTAAAGCCTGTATGGGGTATAAAACATTTAAGCTGATTGAGCATGATATTTCTAATCCCCTTTATATAAAAGATGATTTGGACTGGGTTTTTCACTTTGCCTCATTAGCCTCACCTCGCCACTATTTGCATCATCCCATAAAGACTCTTAAATCCGGCCTGTTAGGGGCATATAATTGCCTGGGCATTGCTAAGGCTAAGGGAGCTAAATTTCTTTTGGCTTCTACGTCTGAGATTTACGGTGATCCTTTAATTTCTCCTCAGCCTGAAGAGTATTGGGGGAACGTAAATCCTATAGGAACGCGCAGCTGTTATGATGAGAGTAAACGCGGGGCAGAAGCCATAACTTACGGGTATATGCGCCAGCATAACCTTGATGTGAGAGTTATAAGGATTTTTAATACCTATGGGCCTTTAATGCACCCTGCTGATGGGAGGGTTGTCTCGAATTTTATCGTGCAGGCTTTAAAAGGAGAGGATTTAACCGTTTACGGAGAGGGAGAACAAACCAGGTCTTTCTGTTATATTGACGACCTAATAGGCGGAATTCTGAAAATGATGACAGTAGATTATAAAACCCCTTTGAATTTAGGCAATTCTTCAGAATTCACAATTTCTGAGTTAGCGGATAAAGTTTTAAAACTCACCGGGTCTAAATCAAAAATAAAACATCTGCCTTTGCCTGAGGATGACCCGAAACAGAGGAAGCCGGATATTTCCAGGGCTAAAGAAATATTGGAATGGAAGCCTGAAATTAGTTTAGAAGAAGGGCTTACAAAAACGATATCTTATTTCTTGTCAATCGATATATGAATTTATCACCGTGCGGAACCTCCTCCCCTTTCAGGCGCTATTTAATCAATGAGACTTAGACTTTTTCGAAGAAAAAGTCTATAGCCGAATTGATCCTGAGCGGCCGAAGGGAGTCGAAGGATCTATGGTTTAATTCCCCGCAGCTTGCTGCGTTTCCTTTTTT
>Ga0164318_10000215_pt1 | contig 39272 bp, 39 predicted proteins | sample GuaBasSedimGuay9_FD_113734 | JGI IMG/M metagenome (GOLD analysis project Ga0164318, IMG submission 113734) | Subseafloor sediment microbial communities from Guaymas Basin, Gulf of California, Mexico - Guay9, Core 4571-4, 0-3 cm | ecosystem: Environmental > Aquatic > Marine > Hydrothermal vents... | reverse complement strand
TCCTCGGCGTCCTCCTCGGTGAACTCGACAATCTTAATCTCTTCAGCGGGAAGCTCAGCCATGTCACATCCCAGCGGTTCGACTTGCATGTTCCATGCAACGACACACATAAACGAAATCATTTGGGCCAGCCACGACCTCAGCCACGTGATGCGGCCCAGTCGTATGCCTCTTGAATGGGGGTGCATCCGCCGCACTTGTGGCATCCTGCAGCAGTTTCGTCGGGGTTCAGCCGGTTGTCAAACAGAATCTCCCCAACACGCTTGTAGAATGCCATAGAGGTGTCGATTGATCCAACATAGGATGGGACAAAGTCAGCCAGCAGGCTCTTGGGGGCAGGCCTGAGAGGCGTGACGACAGGCAATACACCAGTTTCGGCCAAGTCGGCCACAAAACTCAGCGTTCGGTCGATGTCTTCTCCGAGACCATAGAGCACGAACGTACTGACATTGCCACGGCCAAAGAAGTCGAGAGCAAAGTCCCACGCTCTGCGGTACATCTCAAGAGAACCGTATCTGTACTTTCCTGGACACATCCTCTGTCGAATCCTCTCATCGCCGCTCTCAATATGCATGCCGACCGCGTTGGCCCCTGCAGCTGCCACCTCCTCGATAAACCTCAGTTCAGTGGGGGGCTCAAACTGCACACCGATTGGAAGTCGGGACACATCACGAATCGCACGCACCAGACCAGCAAGCCTCTTCGCTCCGGCATCTGGCGAGTCAGGCGTCCCCGTAGTTATCAGAATATTCTTGATGACGCCCTCAGCCTCAGCCGCCTGTACTACCTCCGCCAACTGCTCAGGATGTTTCTCAAGCACGGTATCACCAGAGTAGAGTGAGAAGGGTATCGTACAGAACCTGCACTGTAAACCGTTGGACCAGTATCTACACGCTTGGTACGCTGTCGTGGCCAGGGTCTCGCTACCATGGAGCAGTGCTATTTTCCTATACGGGACACCGTCCTTCGTAGTAAGATCGTAGAAGCGGGGCCGCGGTATGACCCGTAGTGGTATTGACTGCTCGTATAGCCACAGGTCGGGATTGTCGGTGGGCTCCAGAGGCGCCGCGCCAAAGAGCTGTGCCTGCTCTCCTCGCCGAAGCGGTACGCCCACGGGCCGGCCGTTGGGGATTATGAAGTACTTCGCCCCAACCGGTCCTGCCCCACCTCTTCGGGCCGCCCACTCACCCTCATCTACCATCACGCCCTCTGTCAAGAGACGAATCTTGAGGCGCAATAGCTCTTCAGCATTCATGTTACTCGTTCCTCGCCCCTCGTCATGCCTAATCTGTGCTGCCATTGGGGCTCTTCCCAGATGTCGCCATCTGTACGAGCTCCGGTAAATCAATCACGTTCAGGGAGTTGTCACTTTGGGAGGCAAGCATGTTCTTACAGAAGGGGCAGGCTGTGACCAGATAGTCTGCACCAGTTTCTACCGCCTGCCTGACACGTTCGGCGCCAATCTCCCGCGATTTCTCAGGAAAGAGCGTCCTGAGGCCCGCACCATTACCACAACACATTGCGTTGTCCCTGTTGCGCTGCATCTCGACCAGACCATCTGCGGACAGCCGCGTTATCACCTGTCGTGGAGGCTCGTAGACACCGCTGTGTCGGCCGAGGTGGCAAGGATCGTGATATGTGAAACGAGCATGAAGTACCCCTTTTGGTAGGTCGTCCAATCTGTCCGCAAGGAGCTGACTCAGATGAAGAACCGGCTTGTTGAGCTGAAGACCGTTCTCCGGGTAGTCCTGCGTGAGCACGCGATAGCAGCCCGGACAGGTTACCACTATCGCCTCGGCCTCAATCGAGTTCAACACATTCACGTTATGACGCGCCTGAGAGAGAGCCAGTTCCTTGAATCCGGTTCTGAACAGCGGTGAACCGCAACACCACTCGTCAGGTGTCACGATGACATTGTAGCCCAAGCCCGTCAGAGTCTTCGTTGTGCTCGTGAGGATGCTGGTTTCGCGGTAGGCCGCCGTGCATCCTGTGAAGTACACAATACCTTGGCCGTCTGTTTCCTCGATCGTGACCCAGTCATTTCGGTGCGTGTGATCTTCACCATACGGGTTGTGACATGATTCTATTGTTTCAGCCATCTTGATGATAGCAGGCGGCGCCCGCTCTTCAGCCACAATTCGTTCTCGTACAGCCTCCACTATGCTTGCGATGTCGATGCCAGGCACGCACCATGTCAGACAGTGACTACACTCAAGGCACTGATAAAGAACCTCGACAGCACGTTCGTCTAGCGGCCTCACGCCGAGATTGTCGTAGTGGACAAGCAGGGCCCGTCCGTGAGGCGTCGGCGAGTCAGACCGCCAAGCGAAGAACGTGGGGCATATATGACGACACATCTTCGGGCACGCGGCACACATCCGCACCTGTTCTGCCATTTCATCAGCGTTCACTCGCGTACCCCCAGTCCCATCTTTCCGGGATTAAGAATCCCGTTCGGGTCCAAGACCTCCTTGATTCGTCTGAGAACCTCAAAGCTTGAGCCCAGTTCGTCTGCTGTGTATGTACTGCGGGTCAGGCCAATGCCATGCTGATGACTCATCGTGCCGCCCTCCCGTAGACACGCCTTGATACCGGCGTCCCAGATTCTCCTGTATGTGGTCCACGCAGATTCTGCGTCCGGTTGGGATGTGAAGAAGATCATGTAGATTGAGCCTCCGTTCGGATACATGTGCGAAAAGTGCGAGAGAACGAAAGCACCCTCAGCCTCCATCGCCTCCTTCATTGCGTAGTAGACCCGCTCAAGCCTGTCGTAGGTAGCCACGATATCGATGGTGTCACCGATAGAGTATCCTGCTGTTGTGAACTTCGTTGGGTAGTACATGTCGTATCTGTGCTCCCACCAATATCTCGCTGGGTCCTGACCAAGATCTTTTCCGTCCAGCCCCATGCATATCTCTACAGTCATCTGCTCGTCGAGCCTCACCTGTTCGACGGTGCCATCAAATGCCAGCAATAGCACACAGTTGCCCTCGTCAATAGGAAACCGCGTACTGAAACTCATTGCCGCGTCTTCGGGGTCATAGAGTCGGACGACCGATGGAAAGACACCACGATGGAATATATGTCGTATCGCCTCAAGACCAGTGTGAACATCGCGGAATGCTATCGTTCTGAAACGTCTCTCTTCTGGAAGTGGAAACAGTTTCAGCGTGGCCTCCGTGATTACACAGAGCGTGCCCTCAGAGCCGATGAACAGCTGTTTGAGGTCGGGACCAACCGAGTGGCGTGGGACTGCCTTGCACTCCACAATGGAGCCGTCCGCAAGAACCACCTGCAGACCCAAGGTCATGTCCTCGATCTTGCCGTAGAGCGAGGACATGGAGCCCCCAGACCGTGTCGCAATGAATCCTCCAACGTTGGAGGCGCGCAGTGATGTGGGTGTATGACCCGTCGTGTAGCCGCGCTTGTTCACAGCTTCTTCGAGGTCAATGCCCACCACCCCGGCTTGAACTCGTACGGTCATGGAGTCGTCGTCGATGTAGATAATCCGATTCATGCGCTTCAGGTCGAGCTGAATCCCACCATAGATTGGGAGAGTTCCCCCGCACGTCCCGGCCCCTCCTCCAACGGGTACTACTGGGATTCGCAGGTCGTTTGCAATCTTGAGTACTTCCGACACTTCCTCCGTGCTATTTGGAAAGACCACCATGTCTGCAAGAGGTAGTATCTCACCGGCACGAATCTTGGCCTCACTCAGCGGCCATGCATCGTGGGCGTTCAACACCCTGTCGGTTTCGTGAACGGTCACATGTTCGGGACCGACAACTTCCGAGATGCGACGAACAGCCTCAGCCTTGGTCTTCTCATCTAGCATGAAGAGGTCACCTCCGCAAGGGAAGATGTTTGGCTATGTACACGGTGAGATCGTCGACCTCTATACCGCTGCCGTGTCTGTATAATTCGTTCTCGATTTGGGATGTGCATAACGGACACGGTGCCACAACGCGGTCCGGATCACGCCGAGTAATCGCTTCGATATTTCGTGCTGTGACCAAACTTGACACGTCAGCAGCGTGATATCCCACCAACCCACCGCCACCGCAACACGAGTCCGCAACCCCCGAGTCCGCCAGCTCAACGTCAGGGATGGCCCCTAGTATCTCAAGAGCACTGTCCATCACAAGCCGCGACACATGGCGAATGAGATGGCATGGGTCATGCACCGTCACAGTGATCCCACCCTCTGATGCGCCCTTGGAGAACTCGGCCCCAAGACGATCGATACCAACACGCTCCGCAAGGAATTCGACCATGTGGTAGACAGGAACACCCCAGTTCTCCTCTTCGGCAATCTCAAGAATACGGGAGGTGCAACCCGCACAAGTTGTGATGACCGCTCTCACCTTCAGAGAGCGGACCTGTTCGGTCAGCCTTGACGCCAACGACCTCGCGGTTTCCTCGTCACCAATCAGCTTTGCTGGCAGACCGCAACAGCTCATCTCGGTGGGAAGGGTGAAGTCAATACCGAAGTAGTCGAGAATGAGCTTTGCGGCCTCCCTGATTTCTTGGGAACGCTCCTCAGCTTGGCATCCCGGATAGTAGAGCACCTCTGCTCCGGGTTTGATTCTGTCCTCGATATGGGGTAGGCCGTGGCGCTCCAAGCGTGCATCGCGGCTCTCCGCCTTGTCCTCCTCGTCCTCCCAAGGTGTGAAGGCCAACCCATACTTGGTCAAGGTCGCAGAGAGCTGCAGCAGGCTCTTTGGCACAAGATCGCTTCGGCGTTTGAAAATCCTCGCACGCATGAGAATGACGACTGACGGGATGTCGACGTTCTTGGGACACACCTCACGACACGTACCGCACCCTGTGCAGAGATAGATTGTGTCGGCCGTGCTCCAGTATTCGGGAGGCGAGCGACTCAACTCCACCGCAATCCCGCGAGGACCACTGAATCGGTCTACACCCACCGCTCGCACGACGGGACAGTGATTGAGGCACAGTCCGCAATTCATACACTGCTCGACCGATTTCACTACCTCGAGTTCTTGACCGTGATATGGTACAATGCCCTCGTCCCTTAGTGTGTTCTTTACGAACTCGTACGCCTCTTCTTCGCTCATGATTTGGCCTCCGTGGCAAAGTTCACGGCCTCGATGGCTGCAGCATGGCCTGTTGCAATCGCCACACCAAGGCCGCTCTTCTCTGTGATGTAGTTGTATCCGGCCAGCACGGCGCCCGCACCAAACAGGTTTGCAGCATACACGCGGCCGTCGAGACCCACAGGTCTCAGATGTTCATCCACACCAATACCGCAAGTGTAGAGCCTGTGCCCTCTCTCCGTGACCCAGGTCAAGTCGGTCAGTTTCTGAGGGCGAGTCTCGGTGACAGACATCCTGTCGCCATCAAAGACCTGCAGTCCAAACACGGTTTCCCGCAGGCCTCGCTCGTCGCCCGCCAGACCCCCGCCAACAAACTTCCCTGTGGCCAGAACATAGCTCTTTGCAGTGACAGACACGCTCCTGCGTGGACCTCTTGCCTTAATGCCCGTGACTCGATCCTTCGAGGTCTCAGTCCCCACGACCTCATGGCCCTTGAGAAGACGACCGCCGGCTCGTTCCAGAGCGGCCTCTAGAGCAGCCTGAAGACGTGTCCCTGGTATTGACGGGGGAAACGAAATCGTTTCGATTACCTCAGCTCCGAGCCTCGACTCGAGCTCAGACCTAGCTGTGGCTGCATGCTCAAGGCCCAAGACCGGAGGCAAGACCACATGGGAGGCCCCCGTCCCCTCAACGTGGGATTGGAGAGATTCTGCAAGATGCCTGAGACCCTCCTCGGTGTCGAACAGACGCGCCAGCTCGATAGCGGAGAGGTTAGACACCGGGAGAAGATTCGATAGATCAACTGTGCAGTTGATCACTCTACGCGGTCCCTCTCGCAAGGCCTGACGCTCCTCAAGAAACGTCTTTGCAGCCATGCCAGAGTGAAAGTCGGGATACCCGCGAATTCCAGCAAACATCACAACGTTGTCCTCATCCATGAGCGAGTCTGACCACATCGTCTGTTGCAGTAGAGCAGTTGGCTTCAGTGTTCCGAGTGGGGAACATGCCATTATCGTGCTGTCGAGGCTCCCGACATGACGTAGCTCAGACTCAGCGACCGTGGAGAGAAACCACTCAATCGTCTCTTGTACTCTCTTCACTACGACATCCCCGTCGACAACAAGTGATTCACGCTCAAGTCCAAGGATAGAATACGGGTGCAGAACATGTAGAGCAGCAAGAAGATGTAGGCCTTCTATCGCAGAAACCGTTGGCGTTGTCGCAAGTGGTAGGTAACCTATCACATCAATGGCCCCAGAGCAGTCCGCTGTGGCACCGTGCCCTCGCGACAAAACGACGACGGAAAGACCAGCTTGCGAGGCCACTGTTCCCGCAACGAGGCCAGCCATTCCTCCACCAATCACTGCAACATCGGCTGCAATCTCCACAGTTCACACCTCCTCCCATGGCTGACGTTCCCGTGGCGGCCCCGTGTGATCAAGATTGGCAACACACGCGTACATCCCCTGGGCCATCTCCTCAAGTGGAAGCTGACCTCCACGCATTGGTGGTCTCTTTCCCTTCCATCGTTCAGCCAGATAGCTCAGCACCTCATGGAGGTATTGCTGCCCTGTCAGGCCGAGCTCTTCGGCGAGTATCGCCGCAGCCTTGTAGGTGCAGAACGTCCCCTGACATGGTCCAGTACCTATCCGGAGCCTCCTACGAAGGTCGTCGACCGTCTGCGGGAATTCATGTCGGATGGAGTACCGAATCTCGGCCTCAATAACAGGTTCACATGTACAGATCTTTGTTTTCCAGTTTGGCCTGTCACGCGTCAGTTCGAGCACTGCCCGAACTTCAGTGCCGCGACGTGCTCTCATCCGCTCTACGACATGAGCAGACATTCCGTATTCCGATGCGAGTGCAAGAACGTCGACATCGTCCTCATTGCCCGGTAGTGGTTCGAGGTGCGTACGACATTCCCGCTCCACACCCAGTTTCTCGCAGATGATATCTGTGACCGACTCGGCCATGTGACGGCACATCACCAATTTTCCACCAGTGAAGCTAATCATTCCCTCCCCGCCATCACCGGCATGGTCCATAATCCGATAGCCTCGTGTTACATCCCCTTCAGGAATCTTCCAGTCGGCCACCAGTGGCCGAATGCCCTCCATCGCCCGAACCACGCGCGCTTCCCGAATCGATGGGACCACCCATTCCATGCTCTTGAGGAGGTATTCTATTTCGTCGTGCGATGCTCTAACAGAATCGGGATCCTCCCACGTGTCCAACGCCGTCGTCCCTAGAACAACCGTGTTCTCGTGGGGAAAGAGGTAGATCATCCGCCCATCGACTGCCTTGGCGATGACGCCCACGTTGACAACTCTGCGGTCAAGAATGACGTGAGCACCCTTGTTCAGTCGAAGTTCAAGTGGCATCCCAGCCAACGCTGCGACCTTCTCGGCCCATGGTCCCGTTGCATTCACCACGATACGTGTGGAAACCGACTCGAGTCTGCCGGTCAGGCGATCGAAGAACTCAACTCCTGTCACTCTGCCATCTTGAACTATGATGTTCGTGACCTCACAGTAGGTGCGAATGTCAGCCCCACGGCGCTTGGCATCGATTGCTTGGAGCAGACAGAGCCTGAACGGGTCGATGAAGTACTCCTCAAAGTAGAGTGACGCAATAATGTCTGGGTTGAGCATGGGCTCAATCTTCAGGGAGTCCTCGGGAGTCAGAAACATGACAGGTGGGACCTCGCGTTCGGCTGCGCGCTTGGAGTACTCCTCAGCGAAATTGCCACCAGAGGAGAGGTCACTCATCTCAAGCATTGGAGTGAGGATGGGGTTCTTCATGATTATATGGCGGGCGATACGCTTGAGGTGAACTACCTCCGATGAGCACATGTCCACGATCTCGGGCTCGTTCATGTACTTGAGACCTGAAGAGATCATGCCGGCACAGGTGCCAACGGTCCCAGAGGCAATATCATCCCGTTCCAGTAGGAGTGTCTTGAGCCCTCGGATCTGACAATCACGTGCGACAGCCGTTCCTGTGCTGCCTCCTCCAATCACAACGACATCATAGTCACTCATCACGTTCGGTCTCCATCTATGAGCAGGGATGCCAAATGAACAGGCCGTCCCATCAATAGAAGCATTTCGGCATACACCAACGCAGTGCAGACAGCAACCACGATTCAGTCCCAGATAGATTAAAAGGACTAGCTATGTGAGAGCATGATATAACGACAAGCCCTCTTGTCGAAATTGGTGATAGAATAGTGCCAACGTATAGTCTGGGTGTACTTACGATTGTAGGACATGATGAGTCGAAGATCACTGACGCACTTGGAATCCCCGAACACCGTTTCGAGGACTTGGTTGACATCGCAAGACAAGGGTGGGAACACGGAACAACCGTGAGTGAGAGCATCGAGTTTATCGCTCAGCGCGTGACGGGTTCCGAACTGATTCTTGCCATGGTGCTACTTGGGAGGTTCTGGGAAGAGAGCGAGCGGGGTTCAGACTGAAACTGTCTTGGACGGGAGGGGAGCCTCCCGTCCTTCTCAATCACGATGTGAGTTCAATTATCTCGGACATCTCTGCGAGCATCAGCTTGTTGAACACCGCATACTGCTGTTCGTAGATTGCGACATTCTCTGGAATCGGCTGGCGCCGTTCCTCGACGTGGAACATGTTCTCCACAGCCTCCTTGTGGTCACCATAGACACCCATACCAACGGCAGCCAAGATTGCGGCACCTATGACTGTGGAGTCACGCGAGCGTGGTAGAAGCACGGGTTTGTTTGTACAGTCAGCAATGATCTGTCTCCACAGGGGAGAATTCGAGCCACCCCCGTCGATTCTCAACTCGGAGAACTCGGTATCAAGCATGCCTTCCATCATCTGCACGTACATCTGAATCCCATAGCCGTTGGCCTCCATAATGGCGCGGGCCACATGAGCCTTCGTGTGGCCAAAACCAAGGTTGTAGAATATGCCTTTGTTGTATGCCATGAACGGAAAGACCACTAGACCATCGCTGCCAGCGGGGACTGAACTAGCGGACCTCTCAATTATCTCGTAGGCATCCTGTTGTGTCTCGGCCGCCAGAGCAACTTCCCGCTCGCAATACTGATCTCTGAACCACTTGTACGCAAGACCCGTACCGGGTATGACGCCCTCAAGAATCCATTCGCCAGGAATCGCAGAGGGATTGCAGAACAGCACATAGGGGTCTTCAATGAACTCCTCTACATGGGTGATAACGAACGTACCGGTACCTGTGGTGGCCTTGATGACGCCGGGCCTAATGGTTCCAGTCCCCAGCGCAGAGCACTGCTGATCCCCGCAGCCCATAACTACAGGGGTTCCCTCTCGAAGACCTGCCAGTCTTGCGGCCTCTCTATGGACATGACCAATGACCTCCCCAGGTGTTGCGATCTCTGCAAGCTTGTCCATCGGGATTCCCGTCAAATCGCATAGCTTGTCTGACCATCTCAGGGTTTCATGGTCAATCGGGCCGTAGCGGGCATTCGCCGGCTCGGTCACCATTCGCCCACAGAGGCGATGATTGATGAGCGCATCAAGAGTCAGGAACTTGTATGCCTTCTTGAACAGGTCGGGCCTATTCTCGGCAAACCACATCATCTTGTTGACGCTCTTTCTCGGCCCAATGTCCTCGGCCAGTTCCTTGGCGCGTTCAGTGGATCGGTTGTCTACCCATGTCACGGTAGGCGCAAGTGTGTTCCCGTCCTTGTCCACTGGCGTGATGCAATCCCGCGTTGTGGAAACAACACAGGCAATGACTGCCTCGCTGCCCGGCTCGCACCCGGAGAGGGCTCTCTGCATCGTGTTACATGCGGTCCGCCAAAATGTATCCGCTAGCTGCTCATGCGTTCCCAGCTCGCGTGGCGGGCGCGGGTACTCCTCATACTCGCGACATATCTCACGACCCTCCTCGTCGACAAGACAGGCACGCGCACCGGTCGTCCCGATATCGAATACTGCGAACACCCTTTGACTCATGTAGCTCACCACAGCAGGGAGCTGCATATTCAATGACTTCAATATGAATCATACTGGCGGAGGCCAACATGTGCCTGAAGCCCAATCAAGCACTTTTTCTTGTGGTTTGGCCAAGTAGTACCGGGTTGCATTGACACAAGAGTACTCTGTTCACATCGAGATCGCTCCCCAAGTGCATCTGATTCGCGGAGCAAACCGTGCGAGGTTCCCAGAGGCTAACTGTCTGCTCATAGACGACGAGATCCTCACATTGGTGGACGCGGGCGCCTCTCTCCCTCACATAGAGAGAACACTGAAGGACCTCGGTCACGAGATCTCAGATGTGGACCAGATAGTGTTGACGCACTTTCATGTGGACCACAAGGGCTACGCGGAGAGAATAAGGAAAGTCGCCCATTGTGACATTGTGTGTCATGAATTGGGAGTCGAGGGCACAAAGAGTTTTGAGGGTCTTGTGGACTGCTATGGCACCAGGGGGCGAGCGCACTATTACGCTTGGGAGAGCTTCATCAAGAAGTGGCTTCCACATGTCACGGAGAACTATGAGGTCACGGGTACGTTCCAGGATGGGGAGGACATAGACTGCGGCAACGTGAAACTCATTCCGATACACACACCGGGTCACACGCAGGATCACACATGCATTGGAATCAACGGCCGGAAAGTAATCTACCTAGTTGACATTGACCTGACTCGTTTCGGCCCATGGTACGGCAACGCGGTGAGTGACATAGTTCAGTTCAAGGAGTCCATCAAGAGGATAATGGACATGCGACCCGCGATGGGCATAAGCAGCCATCTCATGGAACCCATTTCGAACGGACTCGAGGACAGACTTGAGGCATACCTTGCTGTCTTCGATGAGCGAGACCAGCGAATAGTACACAACGTCGAGGAAGGCCACGACACCATCGAGAAACTCGCAGCCGTTCCCACCATCTATCCCCGAATCCCACACGAGGTATATCTCGTCTTTGAAGAGATCATGCTGGAGAAACATGTGAGACTTCTGTGCGAGCGCGGAGTGCTGCGGCGGGATGGAGAAAAAATCCTGGTAGACAAGAGATAGTGGGGCGGCGGCACCGTGTCGCCGCCGTGTAGATGTTGAAGCTACTTGTGCTTGAAGTGGGGCTCGCGCTTATTGAGAAACGCGTCAACGCCCTCAACCATATCCTCCGTGTCGAAGACCTCACAGAACACATTGACCTCGAAGTCGAGAGACTCTCTTATTGGCAGGGCCCACGCATTGTTGAGTGACTGCTTCGCAAGTCTGATTGCCACTCCCGGTTTCTTCGACAGCTTCTTGGCCAGCTCATCGACACCTGCGCGCAATGCCTCGACCGAGTCGAAGACGCGGTTGACCAGGCCAATCCGTAGAGCCTCCTCGGCCTTGATCTGGTCGCCCGTATAGACGAGCTCCTTGGCAATACCTAGGCCGACTAGACGGGGAAGTCTCACAGTGCCACCGAACCCGGGAATGATGCCGAGGTTGATCTCCGGCTGACCGAATCGAGCGTTTGCTGAGGCATACCTGATATCGCAGGCCATAGCCACCTCGCATCCGCCGCCCAAAGCGAATCCGTTGACCGCAGCAATAACAGGCTTGCTCATCGATTCGATGTACGTGCACAGCGCCTGTCCATTCTCAGCCAAGGCGCGCACAGACTTGGAGTCCTTGCCCTGAAACTCTGTGATGTCTGCGCCGGCAGCAAAGGCCTTCTCCCCTGTCCCGGTCAGAACCACAACACGTACCGACTCGTCCTTCTCAGCCTGCTCGAAGAGTTCACGCAGTCTTTTCACGACCGCGATGTTGAGTGCGTTGTACTTCTTCGGTCTGTTGATAGTGATGGTCGCGATTCCATCGGTGACCTCATAGAGAACATCTTGCTCGGACATCGTGCTCCTCTCCGTGACGATAACGCGCACAGCGTTTCGTACGTAATAAGCGTTCGGGGGCAGCGACTCCACAGGTTTATCTGGACCTTTTGCATAGGGCCGGAACTATATCATCGGGACTGTAGGTGTGAGGTCTTTGGACGCCTCGGAGAAGAAGCAGATCTGGAGGGACTCGCTCCTCGCCATGAAGAACTCCCTTCTTGGCACGTATGAACTGACGACCACCGTGTACGAGCAAGAGAAGTTTCTCAGGTGCTGGAATCCAGACGGTCCGGATTACCTGGTCTTCTCGGACTACAGAAGGAACGAGGGGCGACGCAGAATCCAAGATGTGATGGAAGTCATAGACGATGCACTCGAAAGACTCGACAGATGCGACACTCGCGAGGCGTCTAGGATATTCCTGCAGACAATGAAACAGGTGGCCCGATTCTCAAGGCTTGCAAGACTGATAGAGGACACTCGCGAGTCATTCGGCAGAACATGACAAAAGAAAGGGGAAAGAGGGCAGAGCCCTCAAGCGTACTAGACGAGCCACTTGTAGGTGATCTTCTTCTCGTCAATGCGATCGAATGCCAGCTTGAGCGTCATGCCAATCTCAGGCATTGACATCAGGTTGGTGATATGTGCGGTCAACTTCTTGCCCGATGGAAACTCGCCAATCGCCACAACGTAGGGCGCACGTGACGTGAGACTCTCCGGAGCAAAGTCCACAATCACATAGGAATGCAACTTCGCCTCACGCTCCGTGAACTCGACAAGCTCGCACTCCTCCAAGTCCTTCTGGCAATGTTGCCGAGGGGGCAAGTATTCGGTCCCACACTTGGGGCATCGACTCATCATCAACTTCTCCTGCTCAAGTGCCTCGAGAAACTTTTGGAAGAAAGGCGTCACTGCCTTGTCCGTGGTATATCCCAGATAGAGTTCCTTCTTCTCTCCAGACATTCCTATCACCAACCTCGCTCAAAGATGAATATGTTGACGAACTGACCTGATTGCCCCACGTTGTGGGCAAGGCCGAACTGGACATCATCAATCTGCCTGGACGGTTTCTGTGCCTCGCCTCTCATCTGCATCAGAATCTCGTAAGTCATTGAGAGACCCGTTGCACCGAGAGGATGTCCCTTGCTCTTCAGGCCCCCGTCCACGTTCACAGGAATCTTTCCATCATGGTAGTTCTCCTTGTTCTCGACAATCTCCCGACCCTTGCCCGGCTCTGCAAAGCCGAGATCCTCGTAGGCGATGAGCTCAGCAATCGTAAAACAGTCGTGAACCTCTGCCATGTCCATGTCCTTCGGCTCAAGACCGGCCATCTTGTAGGCTGCCTTGGCGGCGCGCTTCGCACCAGGAATAGATGTGAGTGAAGGTCTGTCTTGGACCATCATCTCAGACGCGCCTGCACCAATCCCCCTTATCCACATTGGCTCGTCGGTGAACTCCTTGACACGGTCTTCAGCTGCAATCACCACAGCCGCAGCACCGTCGGTGATCAGACTGCAATCGTACAGGTTCAATGGTCTGCATATGGGCACTGAGTTGTGGGCCGCCTCAAGCGTCACCTCACGAGGTAGGTGGGCCTTCGGATTCTGTGCTCCATAGTGGTGAGACTTCACTGCAATCATGGAGAGCACCTCGTGGGGCAGATTGTACTCATGCATGTATCTGGAGGCCATCAATGCATAGAATGCGGGGAATGATATGCCGAAGGGATACTCCCACCGCATGTCGCCAGCCCGTGCCATCAACTCTGTGGCTTGAGCGGAGGTGACCCGGTTCATCTGTTCGACGCCGAGCACCAACATTATGTCATACAGCCCAGATGCAACCATGCCCCATGCCGCTCTGAGTGATGCTGTCCCCGTCGTACATGCAGACTCCACTCGGAGGTGCGGCTTCTCGTGCAGACCAAGATAGTCTGCAATGAGCGCAGAGCCCGCCCCTTGACCTGTGAATTGACTTGCTGCATACGACAGGACACTCGCATCAATCATGTCCTGAGTGATTCCCTCGTCCAAGATCGGCTTGAAGGCCTCAGCACATAGCTCGCGCATTGTTGCATCATAGCGCTTGCCAAACTTGCTGTGGCCACCAGCCACTACTGCTACCCTTCTGGCCAATTCTGTTTCCTCCTGGGACGCTCCTGCGTTGCGGGTTGGTATGTGCAGGTCCCATCAATCTTGAATGGATTTGTGCGTGATTTGAGAACGAGGTCTTAAGGTTGACGCTTGGCGGGACGTCCGCAACGCTCGATACACCCCTTACTGTCAGGAGGATCCACGAGGGATCCTAGAAAGAGGTGAAGGGAGACGGCGAACATTGCCGCCCCCTTGTTGGTTTGTGTCAGGGGATACAGACTCAGAGCCTGTTTTTCCTACCAGGGAGTGTCTGGCTCCGGAATTGTCGGGATGTTGAACGCCTTGGACATTGGATTTCACCACGAATCAAGTTGCAGCACATAGCATTCGCCACCCCGTTCCATCTTCGGACCATAAGCACACGGTGTGCCATCCAAGACGAGCAGTTTGGAGTACAGGAAGCAGCATAGAAGACTACAAGGTTAAATCCGCCCAAGCCGAACGGCTTGGGACCGTCCTGCCGCGGGCAGGCCCACAGATTGTCAGCCTATGTTCAGATGACTCTCAATACACGACGAAAAACAGGCGCGGCCCCGGGAACAGCCCCGGGGACCACCACAGACTACTCTCCAGTGAACTTTCCGCGGCGCTTCTCAAATACGGCTGTGATGCCCTCGGCAAGATCCTTGGTGCCGAAGCACTCCACCGCAGCGTCAACCTCGAACTTCAGGTTCTCCTCGTACGAGGCCTCAAATGCCATATGAGTGGCCTTCTTGGCCAGCTTCATCGCGATTGGGGCATTGCCTCCGAACTTGGCGCCGTACCACATGGCTTGGCTCAGGAGCTCGTCAGGCTTAGTGACTTTGCTGACAAGGCCGATCTGAAGAGCCTCCTGAGCTGTTATCTGACCGCCCGTCAGGATGAGCTCCATGGCCTTTCCTAGCCCCACAATGCGAGGCAGACGCACGCAGCCGCCCCAGGCTGGAATAAGGCCGAGGCTAACTTCAGGGGCGCCAATCTTTGCCTCCTCATCAGCAATGCGGACATCACATGCTAGAGCAATCTCGGTGCCTCCGCCCAAGCACAGCCCGTGAATCGCCGCGATGACGGGCTTGCTGAAGGTTGCGATCTTGTCTATGGCCTGTTGACCAAGAGCCACAAGCTCACGAACCTCGTCGGACTTGCCAAGAAGCCCCTGGGCCATTTTCAGGTCCGCACCAGTACAGTACACCTTGTCGTGATTGGTTGCTAGGACAACGGACCGGATGTCGGGGTCCTTTTCCGCCTCGTCCAGTGCAGCAATCAGGTCCTTGATGAACTGGTCGTTTATCGCGTTGAGTGCATCAAGTCGATTGAACTTGATGAGGGCGACATTCTTGACGGGCGACAGGAACGAACCCGCCTTCTCATAGAGCATAGTTTCAAACTCAGGCATTTTTCGCACCTCATAGAGACTTTGCAGGGAACAACTGGTAAGCTTACTAATAAACCTCCGTAATGACAGGTTCAGGCTGTAGCGATGCACAGAGAAGAGTAGAGATGGAGGGCAGGGGTGGTCACCTGCCCCACGTCGTGGCACACTACTGCAACATCTTCGGAATGCTATAGCACTCACCAAGTTCTTGGTGGAGCTTCTTAAGCTCGACCTTGACCTTGTCAAGCCCGAGAGATTCGGCCATCTCAAACGGGCCCATGGGGAAGTTGGCGCCAAGCTTCATAGCCTTGTCGATGTCATCTTTCGTGGCGATGCCCTCGTCGACGAGAATCATTGCTTCTCGAATGACGGGAACCGAGATTCTCGTGAGCAGCCACTGAGGGTCAGCGCCCTTGGGCGGCTCGGGTTCGGCTGAAGCGCCTCCGTACTCGTAGAAACCCTTCTTGGTCTTGGTACCAAGTGCACCGCTGTCGACAAGCTTCTTCAGAGTCTCAGGAGGCTTGAAGCACTCACCAATCTCCTGATACAGCGTTTCCATTGTATGATAGGCCACATCTAGACCAACGAAGTCGCCAAGAGTGAACGGGCCGGCAGGAAACTTGCCGTGAACCGTCAGGGCCGTATCAATCTCCTCTTTGGAGGCGACACCCTGCTCATAGAGAAGGATTGCCTCCCGGAGAACAGGCATGAGAACCCGATTCACTATGAAGCCGGGGCTATTCTTGGCCTTGACCGGTATCTTTCCCTGCTTCTTGGCCACCGCCACGGCCGTGTCAATCGTGTCCTCGGATGTCTTCTCGCCTATGACTATCTCCACGAGCTTCATGGCCGCGACTGGCGAGAAGTAGTGCATCCCGATAAACTTCTCAGGACGCTTCGTTGCACTCGCAAGCTCGTCGATGCTCAGCGAGGACGTATTCGAGGCGAGAATGGTATGGGCTGGTGCCTGCTCGTCAAGAGCAGCAAAGACCTTCTTCTTGATCTCCATGTTCTCAAAGATTGCCTCAATGACGAGATCTGCGTCCTTGACGGCTTCCGCTTGGTCAGTCGTGGCCTTGAGGCGACCCATGAGACCCTCTGCGTCGGCCAAAGACATCTTGCCCTTCTCGATACCGGTCATGACATCATTTCGAATTCGCTCCATGCCAGCGTCAATGGCCTCTTGTTTGATGTCGACCATTGTCACCTCGAAGCCATTCCATGCGGATACATAGGCGATGCCTGAGCCCATAAGGCCGGAGCCTATCACGGCTATCCTCTTTACGTCCATGGCATCACCGCCTACATCGACATCATGGCCGCAAGTATCAGATTCGCCAAGGGGTTGCTCTCGTGGGCATTACCGATGACTTCGAGAGAACCGTCCTTCATGGTCTGCTTGAAGGGAACCTCACCCGTGAAGATGGCAAGCAATGTCTGGGTTGATGCTTTGTAGATCACATCGGGGCTGGGATAGACTCCGTCATGGAGCGACATTCCCTCCTTCGTCACCACTATATACTGCGGTCCGTCCTCGGTGTACACCTGCAGTACTTTCCCGTGATAGGGGCCGACCCATTTAGCAAGCTGCTTCTTGAGGTCCTCCTTCTCCCTGACCTTTGCGATCAGGAACCGAAAGAACTCTTGTAGTTGTGACATCTCATCTCAGTCCTCCTTCGCCATCCATCCGGCTATGGCCTCCTTGACTGCCGCATCCACTGAACTCGCCCAGATGTTGCCCTTTCTCTCTCGTACCTTGTCCAAGAATGCGTCGTACTCGTCGCCATCCATGAGAATGACGATGCGTCCTTTCCGGTCGTCAATGAAGGCCTTGTGGTACATCTTCTTCGATGTCCAGTACTCGTGCTGGATATCGCCCTCCTTCAGCCTTGGGTAGAAAGGCCATTCACCAGTGGGATGTTTCCTGTACTTCGCCATCACTCCTTCCTCCATCTCTTCACAAGGTCCCCTGGAGCCTCAATGAATCCGGGCCGGAACGGCCACTGAACAACGTAACGCATTCCCTTCACACCGTCGACCTCGCCCTTTGACCAACGACCGACGTACACGCGGCCGCCAGTGTTTCTGGCGAACTCACGCACCACTATCTCGATGAGGCCCTCAGGCTTCACACCAGCCTCGTCAGCCAGCTCCTGAATCTTGCTCATTATCTCGCCTTCGAAGTTGACCTCCATCGTCACTCCTCCTTCTTCCTGAACGCCAGGCGTCTGTATGGAACGCCCCAGCGCTCCTCGTACATCAGGCCCTCAAGCGGGGGTCTACTCGGCCCCAGCTCCCGCGGCTTGGCACGCTTGCCAATACAGAACGCGGTCAGCGGCTTCCAGAGCGGCGGAATACCGAGTCGGTCGCGCAATAACTCCGCGTGCCTCGGATCCGAGGTCACCAATGCCTCATAGCCACAACCGTAGCCCAGCTCGGTCGCGACAAGCCACATGTTCTGCACAGCCATCCCGGCCACGACCGAACCGAACAAGTCCAGTGGGTACAGGTAGCCTGCATCGTGCCACGCCTCACTTGCGCAGACAACAATCACAGCGTCGCTCTTTTCCGGATAACGGAACAACTCACCATCACGCAGCCGGGCATAGACTGCAGCCCGATAGGGATCCGTGATGAACCAGTTTCTCCCACTGGTCAACTCAAAGGGAGCACCACCGAACGCCGTCTGTGCCATCTCCTGTGCTATGTCGGCAAGAAACTCCTTTGTTTCTTGATCGTCCCTAATCACAATGAACCTAATCATCAGCATGTTCTCTGGACTCGGGGCATGTCTTGCTGCCTCCAGAATCATCTCGATGTGCTCGTCAGGGATACGTTCGCCCGTGAACTCACGGATTGACCGCCTTGCCCTGATGAGCTTCAGAGACTGTAGCTCCTCAGTCACCTGGGGAGCATCCTGTGCAGCGCCCACCGAGTCGCTCTTGCTTTCAGTAGCGCCTCCAGACATCATTTCACCTCGTATTGTGATGAATAGTGCTGAACTGATATTACCGCCTAAAATGTATTCCGAGATTCTGAAGAACACGCATGAAATATCGTGAGTATTGGCCGGATATTGGCCCGAACACACAAGCTGACATAAGTCACCAGTGACCGAGGAACCCAGACGCGCGGTTCACCACTCTCCTCCCGGCATTGTAATGCGCGTCACTACTTCTGAGTGGGAGCGAGATTCGCTCCTCCTCACCTCATCTCATTCCCTTGAAACAGGCTTAGACATGGCGCTGGTATTACTCACAACCATATTGGAGTATGACTGAGATTAGCCTCAGGTGAATACCGGAATGGTCGTCAAACTGTTCCGGTTGAGGAGAGTCAGGTGAGAGAAGATGAAGCTTGTGACGCTACATGTTCCCGAAACATACATTGACGGTCTCGAGAAGCTCGTTGAGAATAATCTGTATCCCAACAGGTCAGAGGCCATTAGAATCGCGATTCGTGATCTACTGAAACGCGAACTCTGGGGTTGAGAGTTCGCACAATCCCAGCCGCCCCAACAACGTTAATATCAATATATATGAGCCCTGAATATGTGCGGAGGCCACATGCGAAACGCCGCAACATACCCGGAAAGCGATCTTAGATGGAAAGGCTGGGAACGAGTCTGGGAGAGGCCAAGGTCTACAGGCTCCTGAAGGGCTGCCCTTGCCTCATGGACTTTGGAACAGAGAGAATCTGTGTCAATAATGACAACATCATCCCAGTGCGTGTTATCAACATCGATGTCAGGAGCGCTCAGGCCGCACTTGGGGAAACACGCACAGCCCCCTCCAAGCATCATGTTGGGGAAACACGCCCCTGTTACGGGTTTGTGGATGTCGGTAGACCAGATGGTTGGGCCTACTGCGCACTGTATGACGAGCCAATCGTAATAAACGGTCGACGAATTCCGGCGTCCGACCTCGAAGAGGCCATCGAGGTTGTGGAGTTCTCGCGCGACAAGAGCGAGGAGTCCTGCGCCCCATGTATCTACAAGTATCTCACGACCATGGGAAGCATCTTCGAGCCTGAGCTTGAACCCGTAGAGGCTAGGCGAACCCTAGAGGCGTACGTCAAGCACCTCACAGACAAGCCAGACATGGGGACCGAAGAGCCTGCCGAGATCTACCAGAAGATACTCAGATCTCACCTGCGCGAACTGCTTAGAGAAAAGCGGGAATGGACTAGGGCAATAAACACGATGGGTGGCAAGAGCAATCTGGAAGATGTTGAAACCCTCCTGAAACTATATCAGAACGTATCGAGAATGGAGGCTGTCTTGCACGGCCAGCTATTGTCACTGACTGAACGGAATAGTGATGAGGTTCGTCCGTCTGTGATTCGCAGGACTGCAAAGAACATCGTATACCTCTGTGAAAAGATTCATGAGATTGGTGACAAGCTACTAAATGAGGCAGTTTCCACTGAGGTGTACAGGGCAATCATAGAGCACAAGACCAACCGGCAACGTATTGAGGCTGCCGTCAAGAGCCTACTGACGACTCTTGAGGAGCTGCTGGCGCCGGGGGGTTCTGCATCCTCAGGTGGAACACACTCCACTACAGAGGCGACCAGCGAATAGAGAACGGACAGCGATATCAGGGATGGAGGGAACAATGAAAAGTTCAATAAGGCTCGTCAGAGGCTGCCCCTGCCTCAAGGTATTCGGAGACGAAACCCTGTGCGTCAACAATGATGAGGTCTTGGAAGTCAATGTCATAGAGATAGACCCATCCATATTCTCTTTCCACACAGACAAGGAGAGCATTGAAAAGGAACGTGCTGAGGAAGACAACGTCTGTTACGCGGCGATCTACATCAACTATCCTGACAACCGGGTGTACTGCATATCTCAGGGCTGGGTACTCAGGATCCACGGACGTGACGTGCCAGCCACTGATCTTGAGGATGCCCTCCAGTTTCTGTCCACAAAGGACCTGTCTGCAAGCGCCGAGGTCTGCAGCGAGTGTCTCTACAAGTTCCTGCTCACGCTTGCGGACACGTTTGCTGACACCATGACCAAGCAAGAGAAGACCGCTGAAGTGAAGAAGTATGTTGACAAGTTCTCGCTCATGATTGCCGTGAAGCACAGTCAAGTTGACAATCTTATGAAACCCATTGGAACGGAGGACGATATAGAGGAAGGAGTAAACCACTTCGCACTGATACGTGAGTATCTTGTTCAGCTGCTCGAACAGCAGCAGTACTGGATGGATCTCGAACAAGAGTTGAATAAGGAAGGTGCAGAGCCCTGGCTCATCAAACTCGTCCAGAACAGAGAGATGCTGGCACGCTTCGAGTTTCAGTTCTACAGCCAGACCCTTCAGCTCCGTGAGATTGACGACTTCAACCTGATGATCAAGATGCTGTCGTTCATTCTCCGAACAGCCGATCAGATTCTACGCGTGAATCAAGAGATTCATGACGAGATACGTTCAGAGAGATTTGCGGAAGTCGCCAAGAGAGACCCGCGACTGGAAACCCTCGCAGCCTACGCGACAAAGAGTCGCATAGTAGAACACAACTTTGGGAACATCCTCCAGATACTTACCAAGATATGAGCTCATGGAGGGTGTCAGACACCTACTGGCCCGAATGTTTCTACCAGCCAACGTATATACAGGCGCACGCCGTCCTCGATGTCCACCTTCGGAAACCATCCGAACGAACGCAGGCGGCTGACATCAATATCAGTAACTATAACATCTCCAGCCCATCCGCGTCTGGTTCCCGTATATTCTATTCTCGCATCTGGAACTCCGAGCTCGCTCCGCACAATCTCTGCAATCTGTGAAACCTTCAGCCTCTGGCCTGAACCAACATTCACTGGCTGATACCCTGGCCACATCTTCTCTGCTAGCATGACGGCCGCATCGACAGCATCGCTCACGTACACGTATGCCTTCTCCTGACTCCCGTCACCTAGAACCTCAAGTCTTGTAGGATCGCGCTTCAACTTCATATAGAAATCATATATCACACCATGCGTGGAGCGAGGACCAATGATGTTCGCGAAACGCATGCTCACCGAGTTGATTCCGTAGAGTTCAGCGTATGACGACAGATACATCTCAAAAGCGCCCTTGGCGGCGCCATAGTTGCTGATAGGTCGGAATGGTATTGACTCGGGAGTCGGAAATACGTCGGCGTCCCCATAGACCGTGCCGCCTGAAGATGCGAACACCATCCGACGTATATCACGTCTTCGCATGTTGTCAAGAAGTAGCATGCTGCCGTGGACGTTTATCGTGAAGTCCCAGAGGGGTTTCATCACCGAGAGACGCACATCCGGTTGCGCTGCGAAATGAAAGACGGTTGACACTCCATCAAGAGCCTTCGCGATGTCCTCCTCAGACGTGATGGAACCCTGAACGAACGTGAAATTGCTTCTTGTCATATGGGCCTCAATGTTCTCGATTCGACCGCCAGAGAGATCATCAAGTACGACGACCTCATGGTCCTCGACCAAGGCGTCAACGAGGTGACTGCCGATGAAGCCGGCACCACCAGTGACGAGTACTCGTTCCATGGTTGAATCCCGGTGCTGGAGCCCACTTAAACCATACACCTACCGGAATCGTGAATCTTGGAGCATGGCCGCAATAAGATCGATGACACCCTCTCCTGACCACTGTCTGTTCCAGGCCTCTGCAAACTTGTGATACTCATCCAGTTCTTCCAGAACAGGTCCCGCAAGCTGCAACAGTTCCGCCTCTGAAACTTCGTTCCCCTCTCCAATGCCGGGACAGATGTCGCGCATTGCACTTAGGCCCCAACGGATATTTGTTCCATCCCGTGTGAACACGAACGGAAAGGCGGCGCACGCACCGGGACGAATCGGGTGTATCATGCATAGGTCGTTGTCCAAGAATACGCAACGGCCATCATTGGATTTCTTGAGCGCAATGTAGACCATCCCACGATCAGTCCGCACGGCGGGAAAGCGCCTTAGGCCTTCCGGCGGGCTCTCGTCATCCGAGAGAAGATAGAAGTCTAGGGCCCGCAACAGTTGGCGGGCAGTCAGTCCTAGCCCTTTCGACAGACGAACAATGTCATGACCAGTAAGTGTGACAATAAGCGACCTCTCAGAACAGCAAGTCCCACACTTCATGCATTGGAACCTAATTCCCGCGCCATCATCTCGCGGGCGTAGGCGGTAGTCGCTTGGCATGGCCGGCCTTGCTCCTAGGGAATGACGCAAGATAATCACCCAGCACTGCGAGACCCTCCTCAATCACATCCGTGGCAGCAGCGTATGTGAAACGTAGATGGGTGTCATAGTCCCGTCCGAAGACAACTCCTGGTGTGCAGACAACCCCCGTGTCCTTTAGGATCTGTTCGGCCAACTCAGTACTGCGCATGCCGTATGCGGAGAAGTCGGGGAACACATAGAAGGCACCTTTAGGCGTACTGCATGAAACGTCGTCCATCGAACAGAACATGTTTCGCATTATGTTCCTGCGCCGCTCGTACTCTCGTCGCATGCGCTCAATTGAGCTCTGATCGCCTGTCAGGGCCTCCACGCCAGCGACTTGAACAAATGACGTTGCACAAGAGGTTGTGTTCTGCTGAATTCGAACCATATTGTCGACGGTCTCTTCGTTGCCGATTGCATAACCCAGTCGCCACCCAGTCATGGCATAGGCCTTAGAGAACCCGTTGATCACTAGGGTTCGCTCCATCTCAGGGTCGACCTCAAGCATCGATGTCTGCTTGAATCCGTCGTAGACCAAGGTCTCGTAAATCTCGTCGCTGAAGATGACAAAGTCGTAATCGCATGCGAGATCATAGATCAGCTTGAGGTCATCCTTGGTGAGAACTCCGCCAGACGGATTGTTCGGACTGTTAATGATTATGCATCGCGTGTCGCTCGTGACACTCTGTTTTAGGACTTCTTCGTCGAGTGTGAAGTCTGGACCAGTTGGGACATCAATCGGTGAGCCACCAGCATTCCTTATCATGACGCGATAGCTTGGCCAAGATGGGGATAACATCATCACATCGTCACCAATATCAATTACAGCAAGAGCGCCCATGAACAGTGCCATCTTCGCTCCCGGTGTGACAATGACATTGGTGGCTGGGTCTATCTCAATCCCCTTTTTCCTGTACCTGTCAGCGATAGCCTCCAATAACGGTGGAATACCGCGGGCCGGAACATAGCGGGTAAAACCCTGCTTGAGGGCCTCGATTGCCGCATTGACGATATTCTGAGGAGTAGGAAAGTCAGGTTGCCCAACCTCGAAGTGGTAGACCTTTCGGCCTTGAGCCTCGAGTTTGGCCGCAATGTCAAACATTCTCAACGTACCCGACGCAGGGATGCGTTGCATGTGGAGTGAAGTCCAGTCCATATGACGGTCACCGCGCACGCTGGTCTCGTCTAGGACACGCTCGCCAGCACACCGGCCCGAACGCGACACATTATATTACTTTTGATTGTGTAGCAGAACATGTCTATACGTTGCGCCTCATAGGAAGAGGTGAATTCAGTCGAGTCCCAAGTGGAACTCGGCCGCTACTGTGGCCATTCCGGACTGAATTCTATGACGCTGATGCTCGGTCCCAACAATTCTGATTCTGTCCGGTAGGGCTTCGCCCAAGCCGAGATTGTGAGCACGCCTGAATAGATCAATATTGAGGGGATCAATGTCCAGAAGGGCAGCAGCTATCGAGTCTACAGCCACGGGGTCTGTGCTCACAAGCAGGCCACCGACGCGATGCGCAACCATACGACCCTGTGCATCCACGACTACATCGGTCAGATCCATGACTGTCAGGTGTGGTCGAACTATTGAGAGAAGGTCAAGGAGAACATCTGTGAGGCGTTCGTGGTATACGGTCTTGTTTGCTTCAGGCAGTAGACCGAAGAGATTCTTCACGGCACCGCCCACAACCACACGAGGATCGGGCTTGAGCGTCGGGGCGTTAATCAGGATAGCGTCATCGAACAGGATGGCTGGTAGACTGTACTCGCTGAACGCATGGCCGGGGGCAGAAATGGTCTTCCTTGGAAGAGCGCTCAGGTTGACCAGCTGAACCTGCAGATCTTCAAGATGCTCCGGATACCCGAGACGCTGAAACGCCTCCTCAGCTGTGCGGACAGGGTTGTCACTCTCGACGACCAAGACATCTGCCGCGCTCCTGAACGTCCGCACGAGCGCCTTCGTCAGCTCCCAAGTAGTGTTCCCAAGGGAGGCCGGGTCATAGATTGACGGTTTAATGACGATGTGTTTCACGGTGCCCGAGAGAGGCAGAGGGGAGCTGAGCTTCTTGAGAGCCTTTGCCAGCGCCTCGCGCGGATTCCGTGCCAGTCCGACTGCCACTTCTGACGTATAGTCCATTAGATACTATCCACGCTCCATCTATCTGTGGGATGCCATCAATCTGCATCTGACCAGGCTACGTGCTTGACTGACTTATGCGCCGAAGAACAGACGCCGTGTGCGTTTCTGTCGCTCCTCTTCAGTTTCGTCAGTATCGGGCGGAGGAGGAGGAGGCGGTGGGACCGACATACGCTCGTCGTCAGGTCGTCCGGTGTCAGAGGGAGTTTCTTCCCGCTCCGTCGAAGGCTCGACCGAGGACTCTGGTGCAGATGGCTCATCGTAGGGGCTCCACAGACTCCGTACCTCGCTGTGCCGGGTGGCCGGGGTTGTTTCCGTTTCGGTGGTGGTCTCAGCCTGGTGCTCCAGAGGTGGGGGGGTGACCAACGGCACCTCCTCAGGCTCAGGAGGCGGTGACTCTTCCGTGGGTGGCGGAGTGACCAGCGGCTCAGAGGGTGTGGACTCTTGCGTCTCCTCCGTCATGTCGGATGGCTGACTCTCAAGCAGTGGTTCAGAAGACTCCGATGGCCCGTGTGGTCTCGATTCTTGGTCAGATATCTCCTCGCTTGCGGATGGCCCAGACTCCAAACTTGGTTCGAAGGTTCCGTCGGTGTCAGATGGCATGCCGAATCCGTGTTCGTCCAGCACACGTTCCAGCTCGGCAAGTGCATCCATTTCCGCAGCAAGCGGGGGCCTCTCAGTCGCACTGTCCGTCACGGGGGGTTGCTCCTCCCGGGATTGCGGCGACGCGAAGGTCTGCCCGGACGATGGTGCTGGCTCGGTTTCTGCCGTCTTGCCGAGGGAGTCGGACGATACGCGTTCAAAAGTCACAGTGCTGTCGGATGTGTCAGGAGGGGTTTCCGGTTCAACAGAGAGCGGCTCGGGTTCTTCCAAGTGAAACTCAGATTCGAAGTCTCGAGGTGGTCCTGTTGATGTCACATCCTCCTCTGACAGAGATCCTGTTGGTTCGAGCGAATCGAGGGGGGAGGACGGCTCGCCAGATGGCTGAACAGCCTCGTGGAATTCAGCAGGAGAGGGTGCGCTCTCCTCGAGTGACGATGTGACCTCCTGTGGGCCCTCCTCACGCGTTGCAACGGGCGGAGCTGGAGGGGTGCCGAACTCACTCCCCTCGGTCGCAGGTGGAGTGCGTTCCATATACAGGTCGTCAGGGTCGCGGAGTGTCCGCGCTAAGGGAGATCTCTCAACCATAGTTTCTGTGGGCTCAAAGAAGTCGACATGGGGCCTCTCGGTTTCTAACCTCTTCTTCTCATCTGATTCAGTAGCTGCAAACGAAATACCCAAGGCATGACTGAGACACGACTGGCATCGCCTAGCTGCGGCGATGAGTGCATCATTGATGAACTGGTCAAGGGGCTTTGCCCTGTCCGGGTTTCTCTTCGCCCACTCTATGAAGCTGTCAACCATTCTCAGAGCGTCGCGTACTCCCAACCAATACTTCTCGTCCTGTTCGGAGGTCACTAGGAACACCTACACGAGTTCACCATACTGTGGAGAAAAGGCTTGTGCCGATGGCCATCGAGTGGCGCTGAGAGTATCTCTCATTTGTCTGATGTCTCTCGCGCCTCAATCATCTCTTCAATCAGACTCGTAAACAGACCCGCCAGTTCTTTGCGCTTCTCTTCGTTTAGCTCGTCGCCTACGTAAAACACTCTGGTCGGGCATCCGGACCCGATATTCTCGCGAATCTCGTTTCGATACTTTGTTTCAATCTCGGGGTCAGGTCTTCTAAGAACTATGATTACTGCCGACGCGCCGCGATAGCTGAATGAGAACAATATGTCCATAGCACGCTTGGTGGGTGACATCATCACTGCGCGCACCTCAGAGCTGCCCGCCTCAAGATCTCTCGAGCCTATCCGTATCCCATCTACAGCAACCGTGTTGCTATTGATGGCGTCCATCACTTCCCGCAGCAACATGTCGTCAGGCCCGACAATTGTGATTTTGAAGAGCCATCGCGATTTTCTCTCCGAAGACATAACACAATCCCCCGTCAACTATGGGCACTCTGTTCGAATGACTGTGCATCGGTCAACTACAAGATATTTCTTGCGTGGCTGTGTTGCGCAAGACAAGAGATTCAAGAAACAACAGCCATAGATTATTAAGACCTTTACCAGACGGGTTCCAAGGGATTGATGTGACAACGGTCGAGGAAGTGTTTGAGGCTCTCAAACCCGTCAAGGATCCAGAGATTCCTGTGTCAATCACTGACCCCCGAGTTGGGATAGTTAAGCAGGAGTATATCCGAGTCGATGATGGACTCATCACGGTGCTGTTCAAACCAACAGCGCCGTATTGCCCAATGGGTGGACTGATTGGCATCCTCATCAGACATCGACTTGAGGAGTTGTACCCCGACTACACGATACGAGTTAGAGTAGTACCAGGTACGCACAGTCAGGAACAGGCAGTCAATGAGATGATTAGCAACAATGAGAGGTACCGCAGTATCGTAGAGCAGATGAAACAACGTGGTATGATGTGATGAGTGATGGCATCTCAGGGACAGGCACATGCTGACATGTCGTGTGTGCTTCTCATGTTTGGGACTGTACTTATCACCGTGGGCCTGACCTTGCTGGCACTTGCCCAAGTCGGAGAAACACAATCATTCGTATTCATATTTCCTTTCGTCATCATAGGATCGGATGTGCCACCGCTCTTTGCTCTGTGGGCAATTGTATTGTTCATCACGGTATTGGTAGCAATGTTCATGATACCGAGAGCCATTGCCAAGCACGCCGTATTGTCCACATCTTTCACCACCTGCCCGGTGTGCGGCCAGCCACTCCCACCCGATGCCCGTTTCTGCGCATACTGCGGACTTGAAATCCATGGAGATCACGTTGACGACTCGTTCCAAATGTAAGCCAGTCGAAGGAAGGTCATGGCCAATCACCAATGAACTGAAGTAGGCCTAACACAATAGTCGGCACAATGCAGACTGAGATACGCCCAATTCGGCGGGAGGATGTGGTCTCGGTCTACGAGATCGAAAAGACGTCTTTCGCCGAGCCGTGGAGCATAGGAATCTTCAGGCTCTATGCTGCGTGGCGTGGCGTAGTTCCACTGGATGAAGAGAGAACTACGTATGCGAATGTGGCGGTGCACCAAGGCGTGGTACTGGGCTATATCGTGTGGGAAACTGACAGAGGACACAGAACTGGACGAATACTGAACATCGCTGTTAGGGAAGGCTACAGGAGGCGAGGCATAGGGAGAACGTTGATTCAGCACGCGTTCGAGGCAATGAGGAGAGCCGGGCTCATCCAAGTGGAACTGGAGGCTAGGGAGAGCAACACCGCAGCAAGAGGTCTCTACTCTCACCTCGGAATGATAGAGGTGGGGCGCCTCGCAAGATACTACCACAACGAGGATGCCGTGGTGTATCGAATAGAACTCTAGACATTCCTACTACGTACTAGGCGCGGCCCCACGATATCATGGTATAGTCGCAGGTAGGACTCATCCCGCGATACAACGGCAAACGGTAGGCCCTCTCCGGCCATTCCGCCAACTATGATCTCCTCGTCGTCTCGAACGGCCAGATAGGGTGGAGAATCGACTGTCCAGACTCGCCACCCATCGGGAACCCTTGGGCTCTGCTCGGCTTCTTCTGTTGGGGGCAAGATGAGAACACGGCGCACCGGCTTCTTGACCTTCGACAATTTCCTGAGGTTCAAGCACTCCGGATTCGGCACAGAGATGACAATGGACTTCTCAGCACGGCCCGCCATGTCGAACATGTGAGCACAGGTTTCTTCTGCGCCAGTCAGATACCATGTGGTCTTCGCCGATGACTCCGTCAGGACTCCGCTCGCAGTCCTGATGGCCTCAACAGTTTCTACCGACTTTGTCGAAGCCACACTCAGCATCTCCACGGTTCCTGCAAGCGACGCCTTCAGCTCGTTGAGGTTCTTCTTCACTGACCGGGACCATCCCCTGAGAGACTTGTCAAACTGTGCTTCGAGCTGCCCTACGACCTCATCCCGGGTCCGTCGCAACTGAGATGTCCTCTCACTTAGAACGTTGCTTGCCGCGGCGGCTGACAGATCGAGTGACTCACTCTGGGCCGCCAGCTTGTTGCGAATGGTTTCAGCCAGGCCATAGATGTCGCTGCTCAATCGGGCCTTCAGAGACACTCCTGCGGACTCAAACCTTCTGGAGGCCCGTACATTCGCGGAAACAAGCGCTTCTTTCACAGCCTCAAAGATCTCGTTACGAAGCTCGGAATGGCGTGCCTCTAGGCGATTAGTCGTAGCCTTGTAGCTCTTGGCCACGTTTGCAACTTGGGCGCGCAGGTCTTCGACACGGCCACCAAGTAGCCGGTGTATTTCTGCCTGAGCCTCATCGACCGACATACTTGTAGTCTCAGAAACCGAGTCGGCCAGCTCCTTGATGCCTTCCCGAAAGCTGGTTATGCTGTCGCGGGACCTGTCTATCTGTGCGGAGGCACTCTCAGTCAGATCTGTCACGTGCTGACTCAACATAGACTCGACTTGCTTGATGAGGTCCAGTGTGGATGTTTCAATCTTGGCAATGGATTGGGTACCCTTGTTGAGGACCGTTTCAGAGGCATTACTTGAAGCCTTCGCAAGCCCCTGCTGAACGACTGTTATGTCGTTGTTGAGCTTCTCTGCGAGAGTCTCTAGTGATGCTGTGATGTTCCCCATCGTCGAGTCAACCCACGCTGACGCACCCTCCAGCGACTCGACAGCCTGCGCACGACGCTGCTTCATAACGGAAATGACCTCATCACGCATCTGAGCACGGAGCCTGACGCTCTCGGACTCCCGCTCTTTTAGCCGTGTACTATACACATCAAACTTCGCAGAAACCTCGTTCCCAATCTCGGTGGCAACACTATCCAGCTTCTTGCTCGTATCAGCAACAAAACGCTGACGATGGTCGGTTTCCTCGGTGACAAACGACTCTGCCGCATTTCGTGCATTGGTAATACTCTTCCGCAAGCTCGATGCGACCATCTCCTGCGCGTTCTCCAAGCGCTCAGCAATTGTTTCCCGAGCACCGACCATTGATGACTCGAACTCGCGCGTGAGCTGAACGAGGGTCTCACCCATCTGCCTGATGGATCCCCGTTCAATGTCCCGGAGGCTGTTCTCAATTCCCTCCAAGACCTTTTCGATGCCATCGAGAGTTTCGTGCAGCCCCTGAGAAACCTGCGCACGCTTGGCACTCGTCAGTTCCTCAAGGGCTCTCCTCGCCTCAGCAGCAGACTCGATGACTTCGTCAATTCGAGCGCCTATCTCAGAGGCGTACTCCTGCTGGAGCCGCAGTGAGTCCTCTTTCAGGTTGGCAATCTCGCGGCGAATGGCCTCTCTGAAGGCCACATGGTTGGATCTGACAAGGTCGCGGGCCTCCATGGTCTGGTTCGTCAATAGACCGTTGAAAGCGACCTCAAGACCCTGCACCAGTGAGATGAACTGTTGAGTGATGTCTTCCATGTGCACATGGAATTCTTGTCTAATCCCCTCTGCATGCCGATCAATTCGTTCCACCTGGTCGGCAATCGCTGACTCAATCTCAGTTTCTACTCCCTCTGCATGCGACCGAATTGTTGATACGCTCTCGGCAAGCCTCTCATCTAGCCGTGCGTTTATGCTCTCGTACAGTTCCTTTGTGGCATTGGCCTGTTCGGCTATTTGGGTGGAGAAACGGTTGAGTATCTCAGTAAGCTGAACCCCGAAGGTCCCCTCGAAGTCCTCGACAAACTTCTCTGCTCCGCTCAACACGGTTTCATTCCGTGTGGACAACGACGAGATGACGGATGAGAATGCGGATCTTAGTCTGCTGTCCATGTTCTTCACGAGCGTCGAGAGTTCGTTCACCTCAGTCTCGAAGATGCTGTTGATGCTCTCGATAGTTTCCTGAACCTGTTTCTTAAGCGCAGTCTGTGTCTTCCGCGTCCCGCTACCGAGCTTCGAAAAGAGGTCCTCCTGAGCCTGCTTGAGCCGCTCCAGCTCCTCGGCATTCTGAGCTTGAAGCATGTCAACCACGACTGAGCGCCCTGAAGAGAGGAGTGACTCAAAGTCGTCCCGGACCGACGACACAAGTTTGCGCAGCTCCGCATACTCGTTGCTCAGGAGAGATGATGACTGCTCCATGTGTGAGCTGAGAACATTCTCGACACCATCCAAATACGACGCATCAATAGCCGAGATCTGGTTCAGATGGTTAGTGACCGTCTGTGAGGTACTCTCGACGAGGGTGGTGACCTCATGCTTCCAGTCTTCAATGTCACCCCGCATCGAACTAGTTACGCCAATGGCGTCCTCAATCATCCCAGAAACAAGCGCAGCATATTCCTCATTGATCTTCTTGGTTCGCGTCATCAGTCCAGCAACGAGCTCGCGAGCCTGAACGTAGGTGCTGCTCAGCTCAGCCTTCAAGTGTTCTACCGTGGCCTCCAGCTCGTCTGATGCTGACGCTAGGACCTCAAGTGCCTCGGAGGACAACGAGTCCCCCCTGCGGCGAAGCGTTTCAGCAGTGTCGACAACAATGGCACGCAGCCGCGACTCCGCATCTGCTATGGTCGACTTGACAGCGTTGTGAGCCTCGTCAATCAGTGATTCCGCATGATGAGTGAGCTCTTCGACCGTCTTCATCGTCGATGCCTTTTCGGACGACACGGCGGCATCCAGTTCTGTGGAGAGAGCAGATAGACGGGAATCAAGTGACTCTTGAATCTCGTCAAGATCACGTTGAAAGGACGAGAGCTCATCACCGATGCTGTCTTCGAGGTGGGCGGCCAGACTATTCATGGTGGATTCCACAGTGGAGAAGAATTCGGCTAGCGCCTCACTCGTTGTTCGGACCATTTGTTCGGTCTGCTCGCGCACCGTGTCCAGCACGCCTGCCTCATACGACTCGAACTCGTTGCGAAGCCGCTCCATTCGTACATGACGCTCATCAGTGACTTTCTTGACCGTGTCTTCCGCCTTTGCAATCCCCTCATCAACAGATGACTGTATTCTGTCCGAGAAGGCTTTCATGTCCTCGACCACGTTGGCCAAGACGTCTGCCAGTGCGAGACTCGGAGGAAGGGCACGATAGATTGGTACGACGCCCTCAATCCTGACTATGAGGCCCTTGTCTAGTAGACTCCGAAGAGCCTTTTCGGCCCGCGCCTTCGATAGGCCGGACAGGAGCGCTATCGCGCCCAGCGTCATGTTCCCGCCCACATAGATGGGTAGGAGGACTTTCGACTCGGTCGGTGTAAGACCCAGATGTTTGGTCAGTACTGGTATCGCCTTCTCCACAGCTTCAGATCCGCTCATGTCATTCCCACCTCTTGACGGATTGCTCCGTTTGTCACGCCCACGTTTCGCCCGTGCTCCCCTCAGAAGCCAACGAGAACAGCATTCTGAGGGCCCCCACATTGATTGAAGGCTCGCTGCCACCTGCGACTACCTCGGCCTGTATCGCAGTCCCAGCATCGAGCTCCACGAGATGAAGGGCCTCGAATCTATCCCGAAGCTCGGAGAGGCCCTTCTCAACTTTGCCGCGATTGACTGATCCCACGCTGACCATCAACACCCACCAGTTCAATGTCGCGTCGAATGTTTCCGCCTCGACCCCATGATACTGGGACAAAAGGCGTACATAGCAATCAAACACCTCGAACGACTGTATCTCCTTGTGCCATGGGTTCAGTTCAACTATCCCACGGGCAAAATCAAAGTGAAACAGCAAGTTGTCACCAGCCACAATGAGTGTGTCACCCTCACGGATGCGCGCCCGGCGACTCCAGAGCTTGTTGAAGCGTGTCGTGAACTGGCGGATTGAACTCATCTTTAGTGCAGAGAGGAGATCGTTGATTGGTATTCGGCGGTCAGTCATCCCACGACCCTTTTTCTCCAAGATGTAACGTCTTATCTGAACTAAGTACTGAGAATAGCAGAATCTTGGTAGGTCGCGCGGAGGTACGCCAATTTCAACTAGCATGTTGAGAAAGTTGCGGTCCTTGCACGCCGGCCTCACTGTGCACCCGAGACGGTCCTCCTGACATCGAGTACACTTGTCCTCGTGAAGTTCCATGAATTCGCGTGCAAGATAACGATCCGCGTCAGGATTCAAGAGTCTAATCCTCTTTGCAAGTAGGTCTGCGTTCTCCTGCAAGTGCATTGTTAGGATCACCCTGCCGTTAAGGTATAGATTGCCGGGTCAGGACGCTAGCAAGGCGCTCCGAAGACGGAGTCGAGCAGCATTTCCCAGTGCGGAGAGATAAATCTATGGACATATTCGAGATGTCTGTCGGCCTAGCGGACAAATCCGTGGTCTATTGTCCTTTCGCAACTTCCTTTAGCTTGGCAGTCCACGACCGAATCTCCTTGTTGAGACGTGCGATGTCGTTCTCGTTAAGAGTCGCCGTGGGGGGATAGGACTTGAGCTCGCGGGCCATCTTCCCGAACTGGAATATCACAGGAGTGTGCTCCTTTATCAGGTCGGTGAGACGATCCCTAGTTTCCTCCAATGCCCTTGCCATCTCGACAGCCTCGGTATGAGGAGTCACCAGTTCGAGGAGCTGCTCCATGATTGCGTCAATCGTCGACGGAAGGGCCTTGCCTGACACCTTGCGGGGCTTCTTTTTCGGGGGTGCTCTCTCTGGCGGAGGTGTCGGTTCGGTAGGTGCAGTCACGGGAGGAGGACCAGACTCCGCGACTTTCCGGACGAGAGCAAGTGCCTCTGATACCTCGCTGAGTGCCTTGTTGTACTTCCGCTCAATGTCGTCTAGCTGGCGGACGATTATGCTGACTATCTCTTTCGTTTCTTCGAATGTGCTGTGAAGCTCGTCCACTCTCTCGCCAAGACCCGTCAGGACCTCAAGTCGCTTATGGAGGTCATCAAGCCTGCTCGTGATGTCTGACATGTCCTGTCTGTCGTGGACCTGCTGGATACTCTTCCCAAGGCCCGAGATTGAGCTGAGAATGTCGTCGAGTTTCTTGTTCATCTCGTCTGATTCCGATGACTCCTTCATGGCGGAGATTTCGTCGCGAAGTCCCCCAATTGTCGAGAGAACATCATCAATCTTTGCAATTCCGTCCAGTTGGCTCTTCATCTCAGCAACGGACTGGCCCAGCTCCTTCACGGAGTCAGAAACGCCAGAGTCTTCAGACAATGCCTTGACGACCTCTCGTAGGTCTGAGATCTCAGAAACAAGTTTCTCGACCGTCTTTTCAAGACTATCAATTCGCACTTGTTCGTCAGCCGCCATGATTTCCCCTCTTGCATCTAGGCGCGATATGGGGCGGGTTGTCACTTATGGGTATTTAGCCTTTCGGCGATATCTGCAGCCGTGCCAGCTGTCAAAGGCGGACCATCTCCAAGCCCAGCTCTTCAAGTACTGGTAACACAGCAGCCCGCTGACTCGCATTCGTACCCTTCCAGTCAATTAGGGCCATCACAACACGCTCCCTTGAGCGTAACACCATCTGGCGAATCATCGCAGGAGTGATTGTGTCTAGTGCGTACTTAGGTGCCATGTGACCCACTATGTACTCCTCGGCGAGCACAACCCTGTTGAACTTGTTTGCATAATGTGTCCCACCGAAACCGATAGCAGCGCGATCTCCAAACGGCGCGCGCGCACACTCCAGTGCTGCTGCAGCAACAGCCCGCGCCCCCTCCTCGTGCGTCCAGTGCTCCTCATCGCTTCCCAACTCCACGAAGACTAGTGGCGTACGCATTCTCGTGGGGCCATGATGAGTGACCTCCATGGTGACATCAAACTCTTCGAGACCCCGCTCCTCGCGTTCACGGAACAGTGCCCGCAACGCACATGCGACCAAGCTTGCCGTAGAAACCGAGAGGCTTCGTGGCTCCCCGCCAAAGGCAGCTTCATCACCGAAGTTACCCGTGCTGTGCACCAAGAGACCGGGGCGACCTGACTTTGCTTTGTGACGCGAACAAAAGATAAAGACTTCCGCATCAAAGGTCTGCTCCAGGTGTCCGCAATCGATCAGGTCGCGACTACTGGTAATCAATAAGGTCGAGTCACCGAGGGCGAAGATTGGATTGCCCTCAAAAGTATCTCCAGTGTCACGAAATCCGTGTTCTTCTACTAGGATTCTCCAAATCGTCTGGCTAGCGATGTCCCTCTCGGACGTGACGAGGACTCTCAACGAGGACCCCCCAAGTTCAGTCTATTGCACACTTGACAAGAAGAGGCTCCAAGGTTTCACCGACATCGATTGTGACCGTCTCTCCGAAGGCATCCTCAATCTCCTTCTCGATGCGTTCTCTAAACTCAGTGACTTTCTCTAGTTGGCGCTGAATCTCATCTCGTATTCTCAACAGATCGTTCTTGTGATACTCGAGGTTCTTCCTGGCCTCTTCAAAGCGCTCCTCAAGCTCTGCGGCCTTCTTGTACACATCGGAACCAGCATATGCGCGTCGCTTCGACTCCACATCCTTCGCCTGTGCTTGGAGGTCCGCAAGACCGCCCTTCTTGATCCGCTCAATCTCTTCTATTGCTCGCCGCGCGAGCCTATCCTTGAGGGGCAGCTTTCCCTCCTCAATCGCCTGTTTCAACGCCTCAAGCCCCTCAATAAGCCCCGGATAACCGTCGGGCTCCTCTGCTATGGCATGATACGGATTCTCGAAATAGTCATTGAGCGCTCTTGAACCAGCAGGACTTACCCTGACGCCTGTGTCGTGCTGAAGAAATTTCTTGACCGGCTTCTTCAGCGTGTTGAGCTTCATCCTGAGAAGACCCGAGAGGTGGTCGGCTTGCTCATCTAGGCTCAATATCTCCGACACATTTGAAGTGGTCCTGAACTCCTCAAGAGCCTTCTTTGCTTCTTCATATTCCCTCTGAGCCTGCTCAATCCTGCTCAGTACCTGGCGGATGCTCTCCTCGTATAGTTCTCTCCCATACGTGAGGTCGCGCAGGGTCTCGATTCTCGCGCCAATCCGTTCAATGTCCTTCAACCAGCTGTACTCATAGAGGAGCTTTCCGATGGTCTTCATGGCATTGATGAGGTCCTTCATGTAAGCGTCCAGCTGCTTGATTGCGCCCTTGTGACGCTTATCCATCCGCTTAATCCACCTTGCACCGGCGCCCCACAGCTCTTGGATAAACCTCTGAATCTCGGCCTGCATGGCTTCTGTGCCCTCATAGGTTATCTCCTTGCGTAGGTCGAACTCAGCAACAATCTCATCAATCTTCATTGCAAAACGGGTCGCAATACCCTCAACCTCGGCGTCATCGTCAGAACTTGCATTCCTGAGATCGCGAGCTACGGACTGCACATCCTTCAGGGCGCGATCAACGACCTTGTACGTCTTCTCAGCCTTCTTGATAAAGTCCTTAGACTTCGCCCGGAGGCGTTTCCTAAACCACTTTTCAAGCTGTGGGATTGTGAGTGTGGTCATGACTGGTGTCCACCTGAGTCACGATTCCGGCCTTAGCACCACATATCAAGTTTGCGAGCTAGGAAGCAATGTACGGTGGACTGTTTCGGCCAGCCGACTATGTTTATTATGGCTGCTGCCGATAGGACACCAAGAATCGGTGACTGTCATGGCAGAGGTAATGAACACAGGACGGCGACACCCACGGTTGGATGTGGCATTCTCCGTGGAGTGCATATCTTGAGGATTGGGTCGCCAAGGATTCTACCTCCGTCGCCTCAGTCTGATCGACTCGAGCGGAATGGAGCGTCTGCTGTTGAAGAACCCTCACAACAGCCAAGGGGGATTCTGGCTGTCATACATCCACAACGGGAAGGTGCAGTTTGCAAGGGCCATCGAGGGAGAAACGTACTCTCAACCGAGGGTAGTCAACACCAGAGGGGGGGCTACTGTTGAGTTCAATCACACGCCCCGTGATGCAGAGGCACCAGTCATGTCGCTGCGCATATCGCTCTGGAGCCTCGACAGCCCCGTGCTGCTCATGCAGCATACCTCCACGAATCTGACGAACACCGAGATTGAAGACCTAAGGGTATACGGTCTGATGGACTTTGATCTCGGTGGCCCACATAGCTACAAGGACGACAGCGGCTTCGTCGATCCAGAAACAAGAGTTGCGACTCTGTGTGACGCGACTCCGTTGTGGGTCACACTCGCGTCCCGGCCGAAACCCGACGGCTGGGACATCACCGCTCCCACAAGACTGAGGCTGGGTAGAAGCCGACGCGACCTCCAACAGAACAGTGCCTGTGGCCCACAGGACGTGGCCGCAGCTCTCCAGTGGAACCTCGGCACACTGGCTCCGGGACAGACCGTGTCGATAGACTTGGTCATGGCAGCTGGAGAAACAGAAGACCACGTGAGAAAGGAAACGGCCAGGGCATGGGAGATATTCGCAGAGAAGATCCGATGATGCTGGCACGTAAAGCCCTGCAGTGCCTGCGGAGGACGGGCAAGCACCCCGAACCTTCGCTGCGTCATTTCCAAGTGTTTGGCAGAGGATTGGCACCTGAGGGCGCCGAGGAACCTCAGTCCGTCAAATGCCTCACCAGCATCGTCGCTGGTCCCGTCAACTCGGCCCTTCGGCCCCTCGACTTGAGAGTTCCACCGTTTATGAAACCGAGCTCAGCCAAGGATCGTAGGTTCCACTTTACAGTGGAATATGGGATGCCCGTTCGCCGAGAGACTACGTCCGCAAGAGCCGTCATGGTGAGCTCATGAAACCTGAGAACCTCTGCACTGGCTCTCAATACAGTCTTCTGCGTTTTTGTCAGGCGCATCTCGGCCAGCAACAGAAACGAACGCATCAAAGACCTGAAAGCTGGACAGCTCTCGCACTGTGAAACCTCAGTCTCACTGAAGAAGACGTCCGCCTCCGGGGCGAATTTGGCAATCACCCTGGTGCGGGACCCGACACTGATGGGCAGGGGACATGTCACTACCCATTTCGTTTTTCACCTCACATTGCTATTGTTATTGGGTCATCCTGTGGGATGTATCCAAAGCACTTAAGCATTGTCGCGAAGGGGGCGCTGTGTGAAAAGCCAGCGGAGGTAGTACAGAGTGCTGGGACCAGATTGGCTGGGCCACACACTCACGAAGCGATAACTAGACCACACCTGGAGATTTCCGCAGTCAGGTGACGCGTATTGATATCAAATGTCAGAAGAAACCCAGCCATCGCAAAGACAGCCGAGAGTCACAACAACTCCATTATCAACCACCGGTGCGTCCGAATCGGACAGCGTCGGGTCGTGCCTGTTGAAGTCCGCGACCACATTGATATCGTGGACGCGCATCTCCACAACGTCATAGGACGAGTAGCAGTACCCCAGAACCGCCACGTACTTAATCACCCTTGAGGCATTGTCGCACTCAGCGAGTGGAGCTCCATCGCGTGTTTCCAATTGAGTCTTCCGTGTCTGACCTACACATTCATCTGGTGACCAGCTCAGTCTTCATGCTGAACAAGCATACCACAAGCGAATGCCGAGGGCCTTCCTACGATGCCGTTTCTGCTCCAAAGTAGCGCGCTAGGAGCTCCTTTGCAACCTCTGCAATCTCCGTTGTCCCGTTGGCGTACGTTTGTAGGACGCTCTTCGTCACGGCAGCAGGGGGGCCGTCAGGACCAAGGAGAAAGGCGACATACCTCTTGAAATCTGCTGCGGGGCTCTTTGACTGACGGAGCATGGCGTCAATGTATCTTGCGTGATAGCGCTGTTGAAGATCTGGTTCTAATTCCTGAATCTGGCGGATTCTTCTCTGGTCCCTCTTAAGGTTTCTCTCAACTCGTCTGTGCAGCCGCAATGCTCCTCTGTAGTCTGAGAAGAACTTCAGGCTGAATAAGACCCCCAGCACAATGCGGGTGGGCAACAGCAACCCCGCAAACTCGCCCACAAAGTACCATACGAGAATCATCATGGCGCAGGCCATGACGCGCAAGACGTTGAGTAGTACTTCAAGCGCAAGAGGCCTTGAGGTGTAACAGCGAAGAATCGATGCGCGCAGACGCTGCAGGCGAAGAGATCCCAACATTGATGGCCGACGGGTACGGGATTGAAGGATTGTTGGCAACTCTCGACAAGAATCTGTGATGACCACCTCGACATACTCAGCAACACCAAAAGACAAGAGAGAGGCCGCGAGAGCAACGAAGAGTGCCAAGAGAGAACAGGAGATGACAAGCATAGATTACCACCCCTATGCCAATGTGAAATAGTAGTATATGTTTCCAGCAGCAAGGGCTACCGTGCCCAGCAAGAAGAGTATCGTGGCCCAGTCCAGCCACGGGGCACTGAAGACGGCAAATGTCGGATCGGGGAATGGACCGTAGAGGAAGCAGAGAAGGCCGTAGACTCGGAGCATATCGTGCGCAAGTGCATCCAGATTCGTCTTGCCCAACAACCACAGTCCCATGCAGACCAGCGCCTGAACAAGTACAATGGTCCAAACTACTCCCGCCTCGGGATATCCGAGAACTTCGACCACAGCCGCCGTTAGGGAATATGCCGTTCCCAAGAACACTGCAGTCAGAAGGGTTGCAACAACTATAGATGAAACAAGTGACGTCATCG
>Ga0164318_10000214_pt1 | contig 39366 bp, 38 predicted proteins | sample GuaBasSedimGuay9_FD_113734 | JGI IMG/M metagenome (GOLD analysis project Ga0164318, IMG submission 113734) | Subseafloor sediment microbial communities from Guaymas Basin, Gulf of California, Mexico - Guay9, Core 4571-4, 0-3 cm | ecosystem: Environmental > Aquatic > Marine > Hydrothermal vents... | reverse complement strand
GGGGGAGCTCTCCTCGGTGACAGGATAAGGATGATGGAGCTGGCCACGGACCCTGATATTTTCATAAGGTCGATGGGGACAAGGGGGATGCTGGGCGGCCTCACAGGCGCCGTGTATGATGTGGTGGAGATTCTGGACGCATCGGGGAAGGATATCGTGATAGTTGAGACGGTCGGGGTGGGGCAGGCCGAGGTGGACGTGATCAAGATAGCCGACACAACACTGGTCGTTCTTGTCCCGGGGCTGGGGGACAGCATACAGTCCATCAAGGCCGGGATAATGGAGATAGCGGATGTGTATGCGGTGAACAAGGCGGACAGACCCGGGTTCGAGAGAACCATGGCAGAGATAGAGAGCCTTGTGGAACTGATTGCGGATCGGGGGGAGGAGAGAACCCCCATAATCCCCGTTATCGCCAAGGAGGGAAAGGGGATACCGGAACTGGCCGATACCATAGATGCCCACCGGAAGAAGATGGAGGGCACGAAGGAGTTCACCCTTCACAGGAGAAGAAGGTACGAGGCGGAGTTGGTGGAGATAATACGCAAACGTCTCATGAAGATGATTTTCGACGAGGATGTTTTCAGGGACCGGGTCGAGGACCTGATAGACATGATAATGAGAAAGAAGAAGGACCCCTACTCCGCGGCCGACGAGATACTGTCCCAGGTCCTTAAATGAGGAATTTTCACCTATTATTGCCGCAATCCTTAATGCCCAATCTATATTTTCTCTTCCAAGGGTATTAAACCAGAAAATGTAAATAGTTGACATTTTTTTATCTTATATCCCCAAGGGGGCGAAAATATGCTTGTGGAGCTGTCTGTTGAGAATTATCTCTCCATCAAGGATAGGATCACGTTTTCGATGGAACCGACAACTGACAAAAAATTAAAGGGCAACATATTCTCCTTTCAAGAGAAACATCTTCCCGATCTCCTAAAGGTGGCTGCCGTTTATGGAGCCAATGCATCAGGAAAATCCAATTTCCTTAGCGCATTCAATTTCCTTTCAAGATTCGTCATGAACTCTCATCTCCTGCCTCCCGGGATGAAAATCCCGGTAACCCCGTTCAAACTTGACCCTGACATGGTAAAGGAACCCACATCTTTTGAAATAATATACATAAATAAGGGAATAAAATACAGGTATGGCGTCTCTCTCACAAGGGAAAGGGTGGTGGAGGAATATCTCTATTCCTACAGGACAAGAAAACCTACTCTCATATTTGAAAGAACAAATACCGATGAGTACAGATTCACGAATGACATCCATTTTCAGGAAGACATACGCAAGAAGACCAAGATGAATACACTATATCTTTCCACCTCATCCCAGTGGAATTATGAACCTTCCAATGAAGCATTGAAGTGGTTCGGTGAACATCTCATTGTAGGCCCCCCTGTCCTGATGTTCGAATGGATGGAGAGAACATGTGAAATGATCAAGAGGGATAGCAATCTCAAGGAATTGATATTGAAAACCTTGAAGAATGCGGACCTTGGCATCATGGGTCTGGAGGTCTCAAAGGAAGAAAAAAGTGATTATATGAATAATTTGAATTCTATTATAAACGAGATGCAGATCATCAATATGGTTTTCAAAGGATCATCTCGAAAATCGATTTTTTCAAGATATGATATAAAGTTCGCACACAAGGGGGTTAAGAATGGAATTGACACAACCGTTCATTTTGGTATGGAGGAGGAATCTGGTGGAACGAGAAGACTCTTTCAGGTGATAGGTCGGATCATCGAATCACTGCAGAAAGGGGGCACCATCATCATGGATGAATTCGAAACCTCCATTCATCCCCTCCTGTTGAAGAAAATTGTGACAATGTTTCTTGACGATGAAATCAACCGAAACGGTGCTCAGTTGATATTTGCAACTCACAGCACAAGTTTGCTTGATAGAGATCTATTCAGAAGAGATCAGATATGGTTCACTGAGAAGAAGGGAGATGGTAGTACGGATCTTTATTCACTGGCAGATTTTGATGTCAGGAAGGATGCCAATTTCGAAAAAGGGTATCTTCAGGGAAGATACGGAGCGATACCATACCTGCCGGCGGAGAATCTGCTATGACCCCCAGGGTGAGAAGGATACGAAGTACCAACCCCATCTACCTGATAGTGACGGAAGGAGAAACCGAACAAAAATACTTCGAGGGGTTGAGAAGAAGATGCCCCAGAAAAATTGTAAACAGGATATATGTCAAGAACCCGAATGATACGGATCTGATGAGCCTTATCAAATACTGCTGCGATCAGATTCATCAGATGGAACTCAATACCGGAAAAGGAGATCGAATCTTCTGTGTGGTGGATTATCCACAGAATGAGAAAGTGATCCCCAATTCACTGAAAATGACAGGAAAAAAAGGAATAGAACTTATATTCTCAAGACCATGTTTCGAGCTCTGGTTCCTTTTGCATTTTAAGAGAGTATTCGCATCATTGAATAATAGGGAGATCATGAAAGAACTGAAAAAAAAATTACCCAAATACAGAAAAGCTGATAAACGAATCTTCGAAAAAATGGAAGGAATGACAGAGACTGCAATATCGAATGCCGAAAGTATTGGAATCACGAACCTGAGTGATATCAGGAATCCCTCAACAAATGTTCAGGAACTTGTGAAATTTATTCTTAAACTTATAAAAGAGGAGGAATAGGATGGCCTACACTGTAATGATAACCATTCCGTTCGAGAACTGGACCAAGGAAGATGACGATGCCATCATCGCAGAATTGGGAAAATTCAATATTGAATGTTTCATGATGTCTCCTGCATCTTTCGGGATCATCGATCCGGAGGGAATGATTCATTCCTCCGATCTTGTTGTCGTCATATATACCGAATTATCGTTCATGTCCGAACTGACAAGAAGAGTGATAGACATCTCCACAGGAGCAGGCAAAAATACTTTGATCATCAAGGAGAGAGGAGTTCCCATGCGGGGGCATGTGTCAAATGTTGACATCGTGGAATTCGACCCTGATCAACCGGGTCAAGCTGTCGCCTATCTACTTCAATACACAAAGAATACAAAATCAGAAAGGGATGCAAAGATAGGAAAAGCGATTGTTGGTTGGACCTTGGGGTTGGGACTTGCCGCAGGTATTGGGTATCTTCTCTACAAGGCATTGAAGGAGTAGAGGTAACAATGATGCCTCCATCCTCGTTTCCCGAATAGAATTCGAATGAGGAGGTCAGCGCAGGAGCCTTGAAGATATGACGAGCTTCTGGGCCTCGCTCGTCCCCTCGTATATCTCGGTTATCCTGGCATCGCGATAGAGCCTTTCTATATCCCTATCGCGCATGTAGCCATACCCTCCGTGGATCTGGACCGCCCGGTCGGCGCAGAATACGGCCGTTTCCGACGAGAACAGCTTGGCCATAGCGGCGTGTTTGCCGAAATCCTCACCGCGGTCCTTGAGATAGGCAGCTTTCAGGGTCAGCAGCCTGGATGCCTCTATCCTTGTCGCCATCTCGCTTATCATCCACTGAATGGCCTGAAGCCGGGATATGGGTTTGCCGAACTGCACCCTCTGCCGGGAATATTCGATACTGCGGTCAAGGGCGGCCTGAGCGATACCCACCGATTGTGCCGCGATGCCTATCCGCCCGCCATCGATGGCCGAGAGAGCTATCCTGAAACCTTCACCTTCCTTTCCAAGAAGGTTCTCCTTCGGGACCATCATGTCCTCGAATATGAGCTCGGACGTCTCCGACGCACGAATCCCCATCTTCTCGAATACGGACCCGACCTTGAAACCCTTGAACTCCCTCTCCACGATGAAGGCGCTGAAACCCCTGTGCCCTGCTTCGGGGTCGGTGACGGCAAATACGATGCTGATGCCGGTCCTCGGTCCCGCGGTGATGAAGGTCTTGGTCCCGTTGATGATGTAATGATCCCCCTTCAGGACCGCAGCTGTCCGCATGGAGCCCAGGTCGGTTCCGGCCTCCGGCTCGGATGCAGCGAAGGACCCTATCACTCTCCCGCTTGCAAGGGGAGGGATGTACTTTCTCTTCTGCTCCTCCGTACCGTAACGAAATATGATGTAGGGGGTCAGTGAATTATGCACTGAGAGTATGGTTCCGGTGGATGCACAGGCTTTCGAGACCTCCTCGACCACCATTGCGTATGTCACGGAATCCAGTCCGGCACCTCCGTATTCCTTCGGCACCAGCATTCCCATGAGGCCGAGTTCGGCCAGTCTCTCTATGTTCTCCGCAGGGAATTCTTCGGATCGATCGTATCCTGCGGCCCTTGGAGCTATTTCCTTCTCGGCAAGCTCCCGGACCATCTCGAGGATTGCTCTCTGCTCCTCCGTGATCTCGAAATCCATGGACTACCGTAACCCTTTGTCTTTATTAATCATGTTTGCCGGGAAGAAAGGGGGAGTGCCTCAACGGGGGAATACCAAATCAATATATCCAAGTGGCTCGTTCATCGGTCACTGCATCATCGTTCAATGGTTGATCCTGCACTTTTGGGGTGAATAGAGATGGTAGGGCTAGATGACGATTCAAGGGAGATGATGATAAACGGTATCAAATTGTTCGCCGAGAGGAACCTGCCAAAGGACCAGATAATGAAGCTGGACAAGGAGGGAGAGGACCTTTCCAAGGAGAGGATCAAGGAGATGTACGATCCCACGAAGCTGGGAATACATCTGCTTCTGATTCCGACGGAGTACGGGGGCATTGGTGCCTCCAATTTCGACATGTACCAGGTCTGCGAGACCCTTGCAGGAATAGACCTTGGAGTCGCGACAGCCGTATTCGCAACGTTCCTGGGGCTCGATCCCATAAGGGTCGGCGGCACACCGGAGCAGAAGAAAAAGTGGTTCACCCGGATCGCCAGTGAAGGGCTCCTCGTAGCTTACGGGGCCACCGAAGCCGAGGCGGGTTCGGATCTTACCTCGTTGAAGACCAGGGCCGAACCCGTAACGGAGGGCGAAGAACTCGTTGGTTACAGGATAACGGGTTCGAAGCAGTGGATCTCCAACGGGGGCATTGCAGACGTCTACCTCATACTGGCAAGGGACAGGGTTTCCGTAGGGTGGTTCATAGTGGAAGGGGGGCAGGAGGGAATGGAATTCAACAACCCCGAGGACAAGCACGGTATAAGGCTCGCGAATACCGTGGCATTCTCGATGGACAACGTGTTCGTACCCAAGGAAAATCTGGTCGGGGAGAAGGAAGGCATGGGGTTGATCCAGGCTCAGGCCGTTTTCGGTGCAACAAGGGTCATGGTTGCCGCGTTCGGGCTGGGATGCGGATGGGCTGCCCTGGGAAGGGCGGTTTCCTATTCACAGGGAAGGATCCAGGGAGGCGGCCCCCTTTCCGAGAAGCAGGGCTACACGCACAAGCTGATAGTACCACATGCCGTAAGGCTGGAGGCGTCGAGAGCCTACATAGAGGATGTGGCGGCGAGATTGGACGAGGCGGGCCACGGACTGCAGACCGAAGGGGCCATAGCGAAATGGTCAGCCACCGAAGCCGGGAACGCCGCCGCGGAAGCTTCCATACAGGCAATGGGTGGATACGGATACGTTCACGAAATGGAAGTTGAGAAGATAAAGAGGGACGTCAGGATAACCCAGATATATGAAGGGACCAATGAGATCCTGGAAATAACCATCTCGAGAGACAGGTGGCAGCAGCATCTGAAGTCCAGGGGGCAGTACTACATCGATCTGGCAGAAGAAATGGAGGAGCTGCATTCGAGGGATCCGGAGGTGGGTGCTCTCGCGTCCGCTTATGCATTGAAAGCACTCGGAAATATATTCGAGGAATGCAGGCTGCAGAAACTTACGAGGAATCAGCATGTTCAGATGAGGCTCGGGGAACTCGCCTCGTGGGGAGAGACCGCGATGGTGTTCTCCCGGAAGGCCGCATCCGAAAAGTATTCCAGGGCCGTGAAGTTCGACAGGGAGACATGGAGGTCCATGGCAAGGTCCTATGCCCGTGATGCGACCCTCAGGATCGCACATGACGGCATCAAGCTGATAATGGGCTACGGTGAGGGCGACCCTGCAGCTCTCAGGGCCAGGGTTTTCATGGATGAGATAATGAAGGAGCAGAAAGGACAGAAGGAGGACAGGGACCTCATCGCGCAGAAGCTGAAGGACGTTTTCAAGATGACATGATGTCCGGGAATGGTTGGAGCCGGTTCCGGGACTGCCTAACCGTTGTGATTGGGTTCGTAGGGGTTGAAAGCCGGGTCGCCGTGGAGATTGAACTCTTCCAGCGTATCCGCATTCGCATTGCCCGCTGAATACCCGGCCTTCTCCACGAACATGTTCTTTGCCAATGCAATGGATTGACCGACGGTCATATCACCGTCCGTCTCGAATATCAGATGCCCCTGCTTGTCGTACAGATATCCCGTCAGGTATCCATAGAAGAGAAGGCCCAGGTAATTGCCGAAAGCCTCACCCGATTCCATATCCGGGATTATTGCAGCGGATCCCCAGCTGAGTCTTGAAGCTCCGATGTAAGCATTCATTCCCGAGTGGAGAAAGGCCTGCGAGAGGGCATTGTACCCCTCTATCCCGTCAACCTTGCCCGTAACGCAGGATGAGCCGAAGATAATTGAGGGGCCAAAGTTCATATCTATCACGTTCGCAACATTGTAGGAGCCGCCAACCGATGTGGGTTTGTAACCCGGTGGAACGAACCAGTAGTAGAATCCGTGAGCGCAGAAGTATATGAAGTTGGACCTCTGATACAGATCCCTTGTCAGCCTCGAATCCGACAGCGGGGAATAGTGCTTGTTATCGACCGTGAAACCGGACCTCTGTTCCGCCTCGGATATCTTCTCGCTCACGGTGATCGAGGCACCCACGGGTATCTCGGAGCCGAAGTTGTTGATCGCGGAATCCTTCCACGGAAGACCGTGCAGGCCCTCGAAGCTGTCGATGATGCTGTCGTAGAATAGCGTACGGCATATCAATGCGGAGATGTCCTGGGCATCCCATCCATCTATCCTGCCGACAGCGATGTCCGCAGAGAACTTGTTCCCGTTCTCATCATCGGGATCGTTCTCCGTATCCGTATCGATGGATGAATAGAACATGTCTCCTGCGATGCCGTATCCTTCCTGGGGGAGATCCCCCTGGCCCTCGGTGGGATAGTAGTACTGCGGGATCATGTTCGTGCCGCCAAGGATGCCCACGAAGAAGGGGTCACTTTCCAGTCTCGATCCGTAAAGTTCGGCAAGGGCCACGGGGTCCGTCTCGCTCTCTCCGGAAAGGGAGGACAGCAGGGAGTTCAATTCACGTTTGACTCCCTTTGCAACATCGTTCGATATCCCTATCAGCCCCGAAAGATCGTTCCAGCCATTATCGAGAGCATGCGGGTCAACCGTCGGGTCCCCGAAATACCTCTGCTGCCTCATGGTCTCGTTCTCGAATATGGAGAATTTCTCGCTGGAGAGGACCAATCCCTCCCTGTTCACGGCCAGATACGGGGCGTTCACCGATGCGAAGGGCATCAGCGGATGGTTGGGCATGTCAAGCTTCTCCACCGTGACATCTATGGAATATGTCGTGGTCTCCTCCCTGCCGAGAGGGTCATATGCCAGTGTGGCCAGCATCTCCACAGCATGAGTCCCCTGTGCGTTGAACAGGGGTTCCTCCGTATGAGCGATCCCCTTTACCGCTTCATTTCCCTCGCGCATGTAGGAATAGGAAAGTGTCGGAGCCATCAGCTCAAGGTGATCGTTCTCGGAATCCTGATCGTTGGTGATCTCACCATCGCTGTCCTCGTCAACTCCGAAATAGAGGTATCCCCTCTGACCGTCATCCTCCGGAGTTCTTCTCGGAATGGGGCTCGGGATGAAATCGAGAGCCGCGGTCATCCTGACCCTGGCCCATTGATAATCCTCCGGTATCTCCAGGTGATGGACCACGGCATCGGGACTGAGCGAGGGATCCGATGTCGATCCGGTTGAAGTGGAGGTGATCTCGCCCTCGAAATGTTCCTCGAAACTGTCAACCACCCGGGGAATGACGGTATCCATTGGGTTTGCAAGGACGATGTAGTTGGGGTCGATGGAAAGCCTGTCCGCCATCAGCGAACGCATCGTACCATCCCTCGAGGGCATGCCGAGTGCCAATGCGTCGATGACATCCCACGAGTCCTCCATCCTCATCACCCTTCCGTATCCCTTGAGCGGGCCGCAGATGATTGTGTACTTTACCTGAAGCCGGTCCAATGTCGGTTCCGCATCCCTGATATCATCGCAGATGATGACGGGTATGTTCAGATATGATGCCAGTGTCGCCGCGGGCATCCCCGCATCGTATCCTTTCCTGCAGTCATGTATGACGACAGCACCGTCGGAGCTTTTCCAGAAGGTCCTTGCGGCGGCAAGGGAGACCGTCTCCGGGTCGCCATCGAAGCGGTGTGATATCTTCAGTCCGGATTCCATCAATCTCTGTTCCACCCCGGGCTCCAGGGGCCCTATCACGCTCCCATCGGTATCGGGATATGCATCCAGGAACCTTGTTACGGCGGTTGAAACGGAGACATCCTGGGTTGCGCTGTTCTCACCTGCAACCAGCATCGGTGACGAATGTTTCTCTTCACCCGAGAAATACACCGAAAGGGGCGTGGCGATCAGCGGGAAGAACCTGTTGGAATAGGATGCCAGGAATAGATCGGACGTCACCTGGCTCCTCTCGGAACTTGAGGCGATCAGATCATCGATGGTGGCGGTCTCCTCTTCGTTCCCGGCACCCCGATTCTTCAGCAGTATATAGGCTATTCCGGCTGCTATCAACAGAGATACCAGGAGCAGTGAGACGAGTTTCTTTTTCCTGCCGGATGAGGTTTTCATGACATCACTACCCGTGAACCGTCATCAGGATACCGGTGCAGGGGATAATAGAATTTACTGATTGAGTGTAAAAAGGTTTCCGGGACCGGGTGGCCCAAGGGCTTTCCGGTATGTCACCGGGGAAGGATCTCCATCGGTGTATGGCATTCCTTCGAGCGGTCATCGGGACAGCATGGGGTGATGTTCATTCATCCTTGAACTCCGGCTTCCTCTTCTCCATGAATGCCCTCATTCCCTCCTTCTGGTCATGGGTCGAGAATGAAGAGGAGAAGTAGGATATCTCGAGAGCATTTGCTGTCGAGAGGTCTATGTCGGCTCCCCTGTTCACCAGATCCTTTATGAACGCTGTCTGCACCGCTGATTTTGAAGCGATCTTCCGTGCAAGCTCCATGGCCTCATCCATCAGCAGGTCCGGCTCCACCACCCTGTTGACGAGGCCCAGCTCGAGAGCTTCATCGGCCGTGATGCTGTCACCCGTGAGAAGGAGCTCCTTCGCTTTGAACCTTCCAACGTGTCTCGTAAGTCTCTGCGTTCCTCCGAATCCGGGGCTTATCCCGAGGTTTATCTCGGGCTGCCCTATCTTGGCCTTCGTTGAAGCAAGCACGATATCGCAGGCCATCATCACCTCGCATCCTCCCCCCAGTGCAAAGCCGTTCACCGCTGCGATGTACGGCATTCTGGATGCTTCCACCATATCAAGGAGATGATGCCCCATGCCGGCGAACCTTCTTGCTTCGAGAGGTGTGAAACCCGCCATCTGTTTGATATCCGCACCTGCGATGAACGCCTTCCCCTCACCAGTCAGGACAACGACCTTGAGGTTCGTATCCTCCTCCATCTCCCTCACGACTTCGGTGAGTTCCTTGATGGTATCCAGATTCAGCGCGTTGAGGGCCGACGGACGGTTTATCCTTACAACCGCCACGCCCCCGTCACGTTCGATTATCAAATTTTCGTAGGTCATTTTCGATCACTCCCTGCCGTAATCGTAGAAACCCTTGCCTGTCTTCCTTCCCAGCATTCCTGCCTGGACCATCTTTTTCAGAAGAGGGCAGGGTCTGTACTTGGAATCGTTGAAACCTTCATACAGGACGTTCATGATGTTCAGACATACATCAAGTCCTATCAGATCAGCCAGTGCAAGCGGCCCCATGGGATGATTCATTCCAAGCTTCATGACGCCATCAATGGCTTCCGGGGTCCCCACTCCCTCGTATAGGCAGTAGATGGCCTCGTTGATCATCGGAAGAAGAACCCTGTTGGATACGAAACCGGGACTGTCATTCACCTCGATGGGGACCTTTCCCATCTTCTCGGCGATCTCCTTGATGGTCGTCGTGGTCTCCTCATCGGTCCTCATTCCCCTTATCACCTCGACCAGCTTCATGACGGGGACCGGATTCATGAAGTGCATTCCGATGAACCTCTCCGGACGACCGGTCGCCGACGCCAGATCGGTGATGGGAATGGTCGATGTATTGGATGCGAATATGCATTTCTCGCCGCATATGCCATCAAGATCGGTGAACAGCTCTTTCTTCACACGGGCATTCTCGAATATGGCTTCTATGACGAGATCCGCATCCTTCAGATCCTGAAGAGAGGTCGTTCCTGTAATCCTTCCGAGGGTTTCGTTCTTTGTTTCTTCATCGATGCGCCCCTTATCGACGGAGCGAAGGAGGGACTTCTCTATCCTCTTCAGGCCGCCCTGCACGAACTCCTCTTTTATGTCGTTCAATATGACATCATATCCTGCCTGGGCACTGACCAGTGCGATGCCGTGCCCCATCTGCCCCGCTCCTATGACCGCGATCTTCCTTATTTCCATCATGTTCACCTCACGTATCTTTCGACTATCATGCTGACGGCATTCCCGCCGCCGAGACATATTGTGGCAAGACCTCTGTCCTTGCCGTACCGCTTCATTGCATGGACAAGTGTGACGAGTATCCTGCTTCCGCTCGAGCCTATGGGGTGGCCAATGGCAACGGCTCCGCCGTGGACATTGAATTTCTCTCTTGGAATGTTGTGCTCCTTCATGAGCGCCACCGAGGCCGAGGAGAACGCCTCATTGTGCTCCACGAGGTCGATATCATCCATCGTAAGACCGGCCTTGGCAAGCAGCTTCTCCACTCCGGGTACAACAGCATACATCACCAGTTCGGGCCGGACACCCACAGTATTGTATTCCTTGACCACTGCCAGTGGTTCGAGCCCCAACTCAAGTGCCTTCTCCTCGCTCATGAGGACAACGGCCGAGGCCCCATCCGTGATCTGGGACGAATTTCCGGCTGTGACAACACCACCTTCCTTGAAGAATGGTTTAAGCTTCGCCATCTTCTCCTCCGAGGCATCGTATCGTATCCCTTCATCCCTGTCGAATATGATCGGGTCTCCCTTTCTCTGGGGGATCTCTATCGGCACGATCTCATCCCTGAAAAGCCCCTCTTCCGTCGCCCGGGCCGCCTTTCTGTGACTCCATACGGCGAACTCATCTATCTCTTCCCTGGTGAGATCGCATTTCTCGGCGATTATCTCTCCTGTCATGCCCATGTGGAAATCGTTGTACACATCCCAGAGTCCGTCATGGACCATGGAATCTATGAGCTTTCCGTCGAAGAGACGGTACCCGAACCTTGCCTTGTCGAGGACATAGGGGCAGTTGGACATGGACTCCATACCCCCGGCAACGATGATGTCGCCATCGCCGCATCTTATCGCCTGGGTACCGAGCACCACGGCCTTCAATGATGATCCGCATACTTTGTCAATATGAAAAGCCCCCACCTCAACGGGTATTCCAGCCTTTATGGCGGCCTGTCTCGCAACGTTCTGCCCCTGTCCTGCCGACACCACATTTCCCATGATGACCTCATCGACCATGTTCGGCTCAAGATCTATCCTTTCAAGGGCAGCCTTGATTGCTGCGGCACCCAGATCCACCGCTTTCAGCTCCTTCAAGGCTCCCGCAAACTTTCCCTGTGCTGTCCGGACAGCCGATACTATCACCACTCGTCTCATGATATCCCTTCCGTTAGGAGAAAAACGGCAGGGTATTGTGAAGCCTTGATAAAACATTTCCTGAATACGCGGCATTCATAACATCCATGTGGAGAAAGGGGGCTGGAAACGAGAAAGCTTTATATAAGCGCCAGAATCATTGAACTCGAAGGTGGACGGTATGAGCCGGTTGATAATGTCCGACAGCAGTCTGTACTCCTTGCAGATGAAATGTTTCTACATAAGCTCGGAGTACAGGAACTCTGACGGTTTTCCGGGGACCAGTTATATCAAGGATATCTTCGATGATTGAGCATTGGAATCGTTCTTGCGGGAAGTTCCGGGAAGATTGTTAGATATGGGTTTAACCCGCATCCTCACCGGAAATGGCGGACGGTAAAGAGGATATTGCAGCATGATATTGTCGAACCCCGTGGAGGAAATCCTTGCCAGATGATCGACCGGTCAGAGATGTGATTGTGATAGGTGGGGGGCCGGCAGGTTCGAGCGCTGCGGAGGTGCTCTCGGCAGGTGGGCATGATGTCCTGCTCCTGGACTCGAACGTTCATCCGGGAACCCCCATCAGATGCGGTGAGGCGATATCCGAAAGGACCATGAGGTTATCCGGCCTCGATCATCAGGGACCATGGATCAAGGGCCGGATCGAGGGATGGAGGATCAGGTCGCGTTCGGGGGATGAGATATACACGAGTGTCGGTGGATTCAATTTAAAAAGGGACCTTTTCGATGAGGAGCTTCTCCGCCGCGCCGGAGAATCGGGTGCGGAGCTCGAACTCGGATCCGGTGCCGTCTCCATTGTGAAGGAATCCGGCCTGTGGGAGGTCCGGACGGGGAGGAGTACATGGAAAGGCACCAAGCTTGTTCTTGCCTGCGGACCTAACAGGCCCCTGATAGAGCAGGTTGTCGGAGAGACGAACATGACCTTCATGAGGGCCCTGGAGGTGAAGCTCGGTATCGGGGATGATTCCGGGAAGCTCATGTTTCTCGTCACCGCCTCTCTCCGTGGGGGATACGGATGGTACTTTCCGCGGGGAGACGAGGTGAACGCCGGTGTGGTCACATACGGGGATCCGGTCAGGGAGCTTGAATGGGTGCTGTCGACATTGAATATCGACAGGAACCGCATCAGGTCCCATCACGGCGGTCCGATCCCCGTATCGGGGATGGGGAAGGTGAGAGTGGATGAAAGCGCCATCCTCGTCGGAGATGCGGGTGGATTCACCAATCCGGTGTCCAAGGGGGGGATCGTAGGTGCCCTTTTTTCGGGAAAGGAAGGGGGCCAGGCCATCTCAAGATCCCTCTCGGGTGATGAGAAGGCGCTCGAGAGCTGGGAGAACAGGATGAGAGAGCATCCCGCGTTCACGCCAATGAACCTTGACAGGAACAGATTCCTTTCCGGCCTGAGCGATGAGGCACTCGATGCACTGACCTCTCTCGTCAGAGGGCGTGATATCTGGACGTTGAGGAAGGCCGAACTCGTGAAGGAGGTGTGGAGGAGGCCCGAACTGAGGAGGAATCTCAAGGGCACCCTGAAACTGGCAATTGGAGGGAGAGAATGGGTTACCTGGGCCTTCTGAGCCATTTCATCAACGGTTCATAGAGGTAGAAGCTTCCTCCTGCAATACCGATCGAGTCCTCCTCTGTCAACCGTCCCCATAGAGCAAGGGCCGAATCCATGTCGGGTCTGATGTGGATGTCGAACCCTTCATCTCCAAGGGAAGCTGCCGCTCTGGCCATGTCCACGGTGGACATTCCTCCCTCCTTCAATTCCGTGATCACCAGGGAAGAAAGTATCTTGCTCGTATTGGCAAGGTACGATACGGGATCCTTGTCGGACTTCATCGTGAAGAGCATCGGGGCCTTCTTCCCGGGGTGGATTAGCTGAAAGGTGGATGCAAGTGACCCGGCAGCCTGTGAGTTGTGTCCGCCATCGTAGATGATCTCAACGTCATTGGAGGTCAACCTTTCCATCCTTCCGGGAATACGTGTTCTGCCCAATCCCTCCCTGATCAGCTCCGCCATCCTTTCCGTCCCGGGGTCCTTCAGGAGTTCCCCGTGGGACCCGTCTATCAGGTCATTCAGGGCCCCCCTGTCTCCTTCCTTCAGGCGGAGATGGGACCTTGCCGAGGGGAGAGAGAGCAGCGAAAGGCATATGCTGGCCGCCATGTTGTATGCCTGATGCAGCCCAAGAAGAGGTGTCGAGAAATCACCGGGAAGCAATGTGTCCATCAGCTGGAAAACATCAGCGAAGGGGCCATCCTCCACTACCGGAGCCGTTGATATGCGGGCAAAGGTCCTCCCATCCTTGACCGAACCCTCCACAACGAGCAGCCTTCCATCGGGGACTCCGCTGGAACGCAGCATCTCCATGCCTTCCTCCGAACCCTCCTCGGAACTGAGGAGTATTGTCGGGCATCCGTTGAACGTGCATATCTCGAGAAGGCCCCGCAGGGCCCTCCTGCCTTCGTCTCCTTCCATGTGAAGGGGGCCTATCACCACCGGTGTCGATGGATGTATTATGCCCCCCTTCTCCCTGGCGATCGTGTACTCCTCCTCCCCGAGATGCTCCTGATGGTCCAGGGAGATCGATGTGATGGCGCAGGCGGCAGGTTCGAGGATGTTCGTGGCATCCAGCCTTCCTCCCATGCCCACCTCCACGATGTTCAGGTCGGATCCTCTTTCACTAGAAAGATGAAAGAAGGCCGCTGTGAGGATCTCGAAATAGGTCGGCTCCCCGTTTTTCGAGGGTTTCCCGTCTATGATCCCGAAGATGTGGTCAAGAGCGTCACGGAGCTCCCCTTCCTCGACCTCCTTCCCGTCGAACACCATGCGTTCCGTCAACCTTTGCAGGTGGGGAGAGGTATAGAGCCCCCTCCTCACGTCGAAGGAGGACATGATCGCATCCACCATGGCGCAGGTGGAACCCTTTCCATTGGTTCCGGCCACGTGGATCGACGGAATGGACATCTGCGGAAATCCCAGAGCTTCCATTAGCCACTTCATCCTGAAGAGCCCGGGTTTCATTCCGAACTGTCCGATGGATGAGAGCCGCTCCAGAGGATCCATGTAGGTGAAGATTGCATCTGCGATAAATCATCTTCTAGGAAGGATGGTTTGAAATATCTCCACTCCCTGTGAGTGGATATGAAGGAACTGACAGTCAAGAGGAGGTCCAGGCTCAGGTCCAAGGATGCAAGAAGGATACGGGAATGGATGGAGGATGAGTGGGGTATTTCCATGGACCCGGGAACCGACATGGAGGTGGGGGCCCTTGACGGAAAGCGGTCCTATATAATCAACGGGAGGATAGTGGGGATCGAGGAGAAGGGCGGCCTTCTCCTCACACTTCACGGCATAATGGACCTCAATCCGACGAGGAAACATGTGACGGTAGACATGGGAGCCGTGAGCTTCCTTGCAAATGGAGCCGATGTCATGGCGCCAGGGGTTGTGGATGCGGACCTTGCAATAGAGAAGGGGGACATCGTGTACGTCCGTGATGAGAAAAACGGCAGACCTCTTTGCGTCGGAAGGGCCCTGATGGATGGGCCCGTGATGGTCAGAGCCACGGAGGGGAAGGCCGTGAAAACGCTCCATCATGTTTCGGATGAGATATGGAACGCCTCCCTCTGACCGATATCTTAATGGACAAGCGAGCGATACACCTCGGGAGTGTTCCCTCAACTCCCGAAGGAGGAAAACAGATGTCGGCCCCCCACTTTGAAAGTCTCTTTTCCACAAGAGCGAACAGGATGAAGGTCTCCGTAATAAGGGAGCTCCTGAAATTGACCCAGAAACCCGAAGTGATATCCTTTGCAGGCGGTCTTCCCAACCCACTTGCTTTCCCTGTCGAGAAGATCCAGGAGATAGTCAACGATCTTCTCCGGGACCAGCCCCAGACGATACTTCAATACGGTTCCACCGAAGGCGTCCCGGATCTGAGGGAGGAGATTGCCAAGCGGCTCAAGTCGAGATGGGATATTGACGGAGACGCGGAGAACATACTGATAACTGTCGGTTCCCAGCAGGGGCTTGACCTGCTGGGCAGGCTGTTCATAGGTTCCACATCCACCATCATCATGGAGGCCCCGACATATCTCGGAGCCCTCAACGCCTTCAACGTCTACGATCCCAATATTGTCTCTATTCCGCTGGATGACAAGGGACTGATGGTGGACAGGCTCGAGGAGTATCTGGGAACGATGCAGAAGCACTCCATAAATCTCAAGTTCCTGTACACTGTCCCCACGTTCCACAACCCCGCAGGGGTATGCATGTCATATTCCAGAAGGAAGAAGCTGATAGACCTGTCCCATGAGTATGATTTCATGGTGGTTGAGGACGATCCCTACGGTGAACTGAGGTACGAGGGGGAAAAGGTCCCGACCCTGGCCTCCCTCGACGATGAGGAAAGGGTCATTTACCTTGGAACTTTCTCCAAAACGCTTGTACCCGGGTTCAGGATCGCATGGACATACGGTCCGAAGCCGGTCATAGACAAGATGGTTGTCGCGAAACAGGCGGTGGACCTCTGCACCCCCCCCTTCACCCAGCATGTGGCCAAGGAGTACCTGAGGAGGGGCTATATCGATGAGCATTTGAAGCACATCATAGACCTTTACGGAAGAAAGCAGAGGATAATGAGGGACGCCATGAACGAGTACATGCCCAAGGAGTACATCAAATGGCCGGTTCCCGAAGGGGGAATGTTCCTGTGGGCAACACTTCACGAGAACATAAACACGACGGAAATGTTCCATGATGCCATAGCCGAGAACGTAGCCTATGTGATCGGAAGCGCCTTCTTTGCCGATGGGTCCGGTTCCAACTGCATGCGGTTGAACTTCACACATGCGGACGATGACAAGATACTGGAGGGAGTGAAAAGGCTCTCGGGCGTGGTCGAGAGATGGGGGAGGGAAAAGGTGGATGCAGCTTCGGGACCTGGGGAGAAAGAGGTCATAACCGGTGTTTGAAAGATCCACCGTCCGCTGCAGTCTCCCGCGGGTGGCCGGGAGGGAATTCTTCACTTCCGGGGCTTCCATCCTCGGGCCCGACAATTTATTATAAATCCATCGACAATCAACAAACGGGTTTCATAGAGATAATAGGGGGTGTTTGATTTTGCCAAAAAAGGACAAGAAAGATAAAGTTATAGAAGAAGAAGCGGAAGAAGAAGAGGCTCCGAAGGAAGCTCCGGCTCCGCCGGATACCGAAGAGGAAACGGAAGGTGAAGAGGAGGAGGGGGAGGAAGAAAACGAAGAGGAGGAAGAAGAAGGCGAGGAGGAAACGGAGGCTGAAGAAGAAGATGAAGAGGACGAAGATGCGGATGATGATCTGGAAGAAGATGATAAGAAGGAGAAAGGCAAGAAAAAAAATGATCTGGACAAGATGATCTCCGACATGAATGCAGACAAATTCGCGAAGTTCTCTGCCATCGCCGGTGGTGTTGGGATAGCGATCCTTCTTTTCGGAATGGCCCTTGATATTCTTAAGTGGATTCTTCCTTTTGGTGGGTTCATAATCACATGTTTCACCTGTTTGATATGGCCAGTGTTCTTTATCGGGTTCCTGGGAGCTGTCCTGGGTATAGTTCTCGGCATAGTTGCCCTCGTGAAGGGAACCGAAGAGAAGAAGATGATGGCCTTCCTTGGAATAGGTCTTGGGGCAGGTTATTTTTTCCTTGTTATTGCATGGGCAATCATATCCATTTTCGCCCCCTGGTGAATCGAACTTGTGCCGCCAGTATCGGAGAAAGGGCAGAGCGCCTTTCTTGGGACTCGAAAGTATTTGCTAAAAGAATCGACCATAATCTATCGGGTAATTCCACCCATCTTCGGGAAGTTCACAGGGGTCTCTCTCATCGACCTGCCTTGTTCCAGGAGCCGCTCCCCAATCAAAAATATTTATAATACCGCCCCTTTTATGGCACACGAACAAGGAGTGTCGAGAAAATGTCCTGGACCATGCAGCAGGTGAGGGAGCTCAAGGTCAACAGATACCTGGTGATCGATGACGAGCCGTGCAAGATCATTGAACTTACAACATCCAAACCGGGGAAGCATGGTGAGGCGAAGGCAAGGATCGTTGCCATCGGAATCTTCACGGGGAACAAGAGATCGATGGTGGCCCCTGTGACCCACAAGGTGCAGGTCCCCATCATCGAGAAGAGAATAGCACAGGTCGTCTCCATACAGGGGACCGAGGCACAGCTCATGGATATGGAATCATACGAGATGTTCAATATCGAGATCCCCGAGGAGTTCAGGGACAAGATAGAGGCAGGCCAGGAGGTCTCCTACCAGGATGCGCTGGGCAGGAGACAGATAACGAGGGTCTGAGGGAGATTGGGTCCCATGACGGACAGGGACCTGGACCTCAGGGAGCCGGAACGGGTCTTTGCAGATTGCGGGAATGATTTCAAGAGGGCAAAGTACGTCATGTACGGTGTCCCCTTCGACGCCACATCCTCATACCGTTCCGGTGCGGCCCTGGGTCCCGAATACATTCGGGAGGAGTCATACAACTTCGAGACCTACCTCATGGACCTTGATGTGGATCTGCAGGATATCGGCATGGTGGATATCGGTGACATCATCCTGGAGAACACGGTCGAAGGCCAGGAAAGGATGATAGCTGACACGAGAACCGTATCCGGTTTCATTCTCGAACAGGGGAAGTTCCCGATATTGATGGGAGGTGAACATTCCCCGACGGAGGGCGCGGTGGATGGATTCATGGAGCTTTTCATGAAAAAGGGAGGGCTGGTCGTCATAGTGGACGCGCACCTTGATTTCAGGAGGGAATACCTGGGCAATCCCCATTCCCACGCATGTGTGGCAAGGAGGATCTTCGAGAAATGGGGGCCTGATTCCCTGGTGATCGTCGGAACGAGGTCCGGATGCAGGGAGGAGGTGGAGGATGCGGACAGGATGGGATTGAACCATGTCACCTCGAAACAGGTCATGCAGGGTTCCATGCACCGTGTGGTCGAGGCATGGGACAGTGCCCTGTCCATCAAGGATAGACCGATCTATCTAAGCATAGACGTGGATGGCATGGATCCATCATATGCACCCGGAACGGGGACACCCGAACCGTGGGGGCTGACATCATGGGATGTGCTGCATCTCATCCAGGAGCTCAGACACAATATCATGGCCATGGATATCACGGAGGTTTGCCCCGATGCCGAGGACAAGGTGACCCCTTCACTTGCCGCAAAGCTCATCAGGCAGATGATAGGATTGAAGGAGATGGTGGACAGGAACCCCACCTGGCTCGACAAGATATAGTATCTTCGCTCATCTCCCCCGCATTCCCCTTATTATCTCCTTGAGGAATTCCATGAAGCGATGGGAGTTGATTATGAGAGGGAGCTCAAGAAGCTCCTCGAGGGGGACATGGCCCAGCTTGCCAGGATGAAGAAGACCTGTGATGCACATGAATGTGCCGGTTTCGAGGTGATGGAATCATTCCCCTTCATGGTCATCAGGGGTGCGGGCTCTTTCGGAACGGATCTGGTGGCCCTCAGGGGTGAACTCTCGTTCCCGATAGAGGTGAAGTCATCCATTCACCCCAAGATCTATCTCAGCCAGCCCCGATTGAAGGAACAGCTGGAAATGTTCCTTGAAGATTGCATAAGGGCAAATACGTTCCCCATCTACGCTTTCAGGCTCAAGGGTCGGAAGGGAGATCCGTGGCGGGTATTCACCATAGAACTGGAGGGGCTCAGATATTTCTCCAGGATACTCAACCGCAAGATCCCGTCGCTGCGGGAGACACCCGGAGGCAACTATGTCATGGAATGGAGCCAGGGAATGCCTCTTTCTGACCTGCTGAGGGAGATAGGAAGGATCTGCAGCTCCGTAGGATGACGGATATGAATTGACCAATGGGTTTATTATTCATGACCCGGAATATGACCCCCCGTTTCGCAGGAGTGATACCATGAGAACCCTATGGATGAATGTTCCCGTCATTCTTCTGCTGCTTCTATCTTCCGGCATGCTCGCGGCAGGTACGGATGACCATCGGACATCTTCGGGGCCGGTCCCGTCAACATGGACCCGCAGCGGGACAAATATCACGGGACTCTACGGCGGCATCATCACGTACGAGGATACCGCCCTGATTGTGAACGACAACTCGGAGATATCGAGGGAGATAGGCACCTACTTCGCCATGAGAAGGGGGCTGCCCGTTGAGAATATCATCAACATCACCGCTCCCACCACGGAGATCATCGATTTCGACCAGTTCGATGATATGATGGCCCAGATCAAGGAGAACCTTTCGGAGAGGGGTCTCACGGACAGGATCAACTATCTGGTCACGACAAAGGGAGTGCCCCTGAAGATCACCTCGGGCTACACGAACATGAACGACCAGAGATACTACAGCAGCGCCTCGGTGGATTCCGAGCTCATGCTGATGGATTCCGAATACGAGGGCGCCATTCACGGAAGGTGGTGGATACCCAATCCCTATTTCAAGGAAGATACCGACTCGCTAGACCCCTTTTCCAGGGAAGAATACGGTATCAGGCTTGTTACCCGACTTACGGGCTATACACTTGAAGAGGCAAAAAGGCTCGTGGACCTTGCGGAACCTTCCCTCGGGGTCAGGGGGGTCGCCTATCTGGACATGGACCCCTCAAAGGGGATATCCAGCGGCGGCTACGGTGTGGGAAACCTGTGGATGACCAACGCGGACTCCTGGCTCAGGGAGAACGGATGGCCATCGCATCTCGACAGCAACAGCACGTTCATGACGGATCTGGAGAATGTTTCGGCCTATTTCTCATGGGGCTCGAACGATGCGAGATGGGCCGTTGAGCATGTGACCAACGGGGGCTTCGAGACGGGGACGGGGACGATACCGAGCAGCTGGACCGTATCGGTTGATAACGGATCCGTTGAAAGGACCTCTTCCCAAGCAAGATCCGGTTCATGGTCGCTGATGATGAACGGCAGCTCCTCCGGCATCCAATCCGCATACCAGGATATCGACCTGACCTTCGAGGACCACAGGTACTACATCGAGGGGACCGCCCTGCTCCAGGGGGTGTCTGGAAGGGCAAGGATGTACGTGAAAGGTTATGACCGGTCCGGAAACAGGATTCTTTTCCACGAGCTGTTCAACATGACCGGGACACGCAGCTGGAGAACAGCGCAGGACCCCATAGAGAACGTTTCGGGTCTTTCCAGGCTGAGGTTCGCGGTTGACCTGACTGGTGAGGGGATCGTCTACTTTGATAATATGAGGGTGAGGGTCATCAGACCCCATAACAAATGGCTCCCCGGTTCCATCGCGGAAACTATAGTATCCACGGGTGGGAGATCCCAGAATTACGGGACCTGGTACGGGCAGTCCCTCATAGCCGACCTGATACGGGACGGGGTAACGGGAGTTAAGGGGTATGCGTGGGAGCCTTTCATCAGCGCGATCTCGCATGCGGACATACTGTTCCCGGCTTACTACAGCGGATACAGCCTGGCGGAATCCTACTGGATGGGATCCGAGCTCGGGTCATGGATGGGGTATGTAGTGGGAGACCCCAAATGCACACCCTACCTCGACGAGAGACCCGATATGGGTTTCTCCGACACTCCCCAACCCGTCAGGGCCTTGGTTGATGAGAACGGAATCCCCCATCTTTCCATGTCCCTTCACAATAAAGGGAGGGGTGATGTTGTCGACGGACTGGTGGAACTGTTCGTGGACAACACATCGGTATGGAAAGAACGCGTCTCCATCTCTGCAGGTGGGGATCTCGTCATCAACATCTCCTCCGTGGATGAGCCCCTGATAGGGCATCACATGTTCCGTGTTGTCCTGAACGGTGACAGGTCCATATGGGAGTATGACTTCAAGAACAATCAGTGGGAAGGAGAGCTGACGGTCAACTCGATACCGACTCTGGATATATCCCTGGAAGATTTCAATGCTGTCCGCACCGTTCCATTTGACTTTTGGGCCACGGTTTCGGATGATGATGGGGATGTGGAATATGAAAACCTCGACGTGATGATCACGGGACCCCTTGCGAAAGTGTACGAACCGCAGCTCGTGAACACTACCGTGGACGGGGTATCGAAATCGTTCATGCTCCGGTTCGTACCTCCATGGAACGCTTCCATCGGTTACTATTCCGTTGAAGGGAGATACGTTGACCCGATGGGTTCCTTTTCCGAACAGCTCCTTTACAGCAGGTTCAAGGTATTGAACCATGAACCATCCATCAACGGGACTCTGGGGCTGCCCGATGAGGGTAATGGCATCCCCAGGGGCGGGACGTTCCTCCTGAACGTCAGCTGGAGCGACCCGGATTCGCAGGAAGGCAGCATCATCCCCACTGCCCATGCGGAGAGAGCTCTCGGTGGAAGGATAGACCCCGTCAATTTCACGATGACCGGATCCGGTCAGGGTTCCTTCCTTTTCGAGCTGCCGGTGAACGAGGCTTCCGGCGAATGGGGTCTTGTCACGACCATCACTGACAGGGACGGGGGAACAGCATCGTGGTCGGCGGAGATAATGACCTTCAACATTCCACCCTCCATTGTCCTGGTGGACAGCGGACCGCGGAACATCACGAGACTTCAGGAAACGCATTTCACCATCCGCTATCTCGACCCGGAAGGGTCCAGCGCAAAGGATGCAAGGATAGCTGTGTTCGGTCCCGCAGAGGGTGACGGGACCACCATCTTCGAAAAGGAAATGACCCTGCAGAGCGGCAGGGAGGAGACCTTCACCATATCCGGGGCATCACTGGCTCTCGGAACGTATTCCCTTACCACCACGGTCGAGGATGACGAGAGGGCGGACGCCACCCTGCGGGTCGATGAACTCTTTCACGTTTCCGGCACCCCGCCGATAATTGGGGAGCCCGTCATTTCATATGAGGAAGGAGACGGACCTCCCGGTGGGAGCTTCACGAGGGGGGCATCCATTTCGGTGATGATCCCGGTGTCGGACCCTGACGAGTCCGTTATGCCCCCTGCCGTTGCCGCGGTCCTATCGGACCCGGGCGATAACGAGAGGGAAATCTATCTCAAGAACCAGGGAAGCGGAGCATATGCCGCCCGTATTTCCACAGATGGGACCTGGGAGGTGGGGATATACTCGCTGCGGGTGACCGCAGTGGACCAGGACGGTTTCTCGGCATTGCTCGAGGTCGGGAACCTTTTCTCTCTCGATGCCGACTACCCCATCTTCGACGAGGGTAGTGTCACGGTTCACCCCAACCTCACAACCGAGGCAGAAATATACATCGCCGTATTCCCCGCATCCTCCAGACCGGTCTCGGTAACCCTGATCCTGTTGGACGGGAACGATTCCGTGGTGGGCGAGATGGAACTCCATGAGGGTGCGGGTTTCGGACTCTGGGAAGGGAATGGGATCGCTTCCGGCCTGCCCCTGCGAGGGGCGCTTCATGTCATCGACGATCTGGGACGGGAGATATGGATGAACGAGACGCTGGATTTCCAGTACCCGTCACCCGGGGGTGATGTGGGGCCGTCATCTCTCTCCCCGGATGATACCGGACCGGACCTGCTTGTGTTCTTCCTCGTACTGGGGATACTGCTCCTTTCCGGCCTGGTCGCTGTAATCTCGATAATAGCATACCGGTCCTCCCGGGAAAGGAGGATGATGGCGGCACCTCCGCCATCCGCCCTCCCCCTCCTTCATGAATCCTCCCGGCAGACCCTCCCGGGATCGAGCGGGGCCTCTCTGCCTCCCGCAGGTTCGGGAGCCGGAACGGAAGCGAAAGGAGCACCGGCACCATTGCCACCCGGCCAGCAGCTGGAGGAGGGAGGTTCATACCATCGACCCATCGAGGGAGCGGGCGAACCGGTACCCCCGGCCCGGGAGATCGAGGTCGCAGGGGATGATGAGAGTGTATCGGCACCACTGGAGGATGGTGGAACCGCAAGCGAGGCGGGATCACAGGCCTCCCCCGTCCCTGCCGGGAACAGCCTCCAGGAGGATGCGATCACCGCTCCGGGGGGAGACGGGAGAACATTGGAGAAGGTTTAATTACAAGTAAGATGTGGCTCCCGATGAGATGTTCGTCATACCCACCATAATGACCGCCGAGGAGCTCCTGCGTAAGGCTTTCAGGAGAGCCTCGAAGGTGCAGATAAGGGACCCGGATTACAGGTTCAGGATGCAGAAGCTGAACAAGGCAAAGGTGGATTCCTTTGCCTCTGTGATAGACACGGCCCTTGAAAGATATGTCAGGGCATTCCCCTCTTTCGACAATCTGCCCCCTTTCTACATCGCACTGATAGACCTCCTCGAACCTATAGATGATATCAAGAGAATGCTGGGAAGGCTCGAGGGCGCCAGGAAGCAGGTCCTGTCCATACAGGCAAAGACTGTCAGGCAGATCAACAGAACCGCCAAACCGGCCTACATGGACCTCAAGAGGAACGAGGCGTTCGGAAGGATATCCTCAATGATAAAGGAGCTGGATGAGGATCTCAAACACCTGAACGTTGTCAGGGAGAAACTGAAACAGCTCCCTTCCATACCCACGAGCCACCCAACCATTGTCGTGGCCGGATACCCCAGCGTGGGAAAATCGCAGCTTGTCAAGATGATGTCCACGGCGGATCCGAAGGTGGCATCATACCCCTTCACAACCCAGGAGCTGACCGTCGGTTATTTCGAGGAGAATCGGACCAGATACCAGATTGTGGATACACCCGGTCTCCTGGACAGACCTTTCGAGAAGAGGAACAACGTCGAGAAACAGGCGATACTTGCCCTCACACTCCTTTCCAATACCTGCATCTTCATGGTGGATCCCACAGGGCACTGCGGTTATACTATCGAGCCCCAGCTGGAGCTCATGGAGAGCATCGCGGATTCGGTACCGGAGATGGATCTGATACTGGTCATCAACAAATCGGACATGGAGCTTCCCGAAGGCGTGGACAAGGACAGCATCCGCAGGGCGGCGGAAAAACTCGGTGACCGCATCGTCCGAACGGTCGAGGTCTCCGCAGCCTCCGGGGAGGGATTGGAGGAACTGAGGGAAGTTGTGATGAAGACATTGATAATGCACGAGGAGAAGCCCTGGGAGAACTTCGGCTGAAAGTCCCGGACGATCACTGTCCCCCGAGCAGTTCCTCTATCTCCAGATTCTCCTCAAGGTAGTTGATGATCCTTCTCAGCATCTCGCCGGAGATCTCGCCCTTGATCCTGATATCGATATCGTGGCCAAGTTTGGTGTGTATGCGGTCCACCTTTATCCTTGCGGACAGGTCGCCATCCTCATGTTCGAGGATCTCCGCCCTTGCCTCCTCCACCGAGGGGGATACGCTCCCAAGCTCCTTGATGTTCTTCAGGACCTTCCTCAGGTCGAAATCCAGTTCGGGATTCTCGTAAACCTTGATCCCGTCGACCTCCACGCTGGCAAGGTTGCGGAAGCGTGCCTTTGCGAAGGCTCTCAGGACCTTCTCCAGGGTATCGAGAACATCCAGGTCCGCCTCCCTCGCATCCAGACCTATCAGGTGAATGAATTCCATGAGGGGGCCTTTTCTGCCTTCCAGGTGCTTCACATCGAGGTCTATCTTCAGATGGGGGTCGGAAACACCCTTGACTATGAACTTCTCCCCCTCCTCCCTCCTGCCCTCGTGTATTATTTCCATTTCGGGAATGGGAAAGATACCGATGAACTGACCCTCGAGCCTTGCCGAATGTCTCTTGGAGCTTCCGTTCAGGACCTTCAGGTCCTTCTCCATGCCGTAGGGTTCCTTGGTGGACATGGATCCGTGATGCATCTCCGCATATTAATCTGAATCCATTGCTCCATATCAAATGAGTGAAAAAAGAAATACTTGAAATGACATGATAAGGCCGGTCGGATCATGGCACAAATAGCTGACAGCATCCATATAATAATCCTGACGGTGATGTTCATCATCGTGCTGATATACAGCACGGTGGTCATAGTGAGGATGCTGCGAAGGAAGCTGAGGATCCGTGATGCTTCCAGGGAGATATCCCTTCTGAAGATGGACCTTCTATCGAAGCAGGCCCATCTGCAGAACCTGATAGAGGATTCCGTGGAATGGACCCAGTCCGACCTGAGGGAATATGACGAGACCCTGGACGATACACGTATACTGAAGGGAAAACTGGACAAGGGAATGACCGTCGCGGATGCCAGGACAAAGAAGCTGGAACTCATGAACGAGACAGTGGACCTTTTCGAGACCCTGCAGAAGATCCGTTCATTCGAGAACAGGCTTGAGGACGCCCCCGAGGGAAGGAGGAGGACCTGATGTCCGCCGGAAGCAGAAGGGAGAGGAAGAAGAAAAAGGAGATGATCGAGGTCTCGGGCCCCACGGCCCAGGCCGTGAGGGAGTTCACCTATGCCCACAGGGATGGGCACAGGAGGGAGGACCTTGAAGCCCTCAGATTGTACATCCGCGATCTTTACGGGGAGAGCATATCCGTGGAGGGATTGAACGCTCTCGTGGAGCAGGCGCGCATCGAGTTCAAGGCGCGTGCGGTGAACGAGGACATGGAGTCCATACTGTTCTCTCCGGACAGGCCGGTTCCGAAATTCAAGCTGGGCTCCGCTTTCTGCAGCAAATGCTCGAGGTTCAAGAATTACAAGAAGGAGTGCCCGTTCTGCGGGTATCATGAAATCACGGTGTGAGGTGAGGACAGCTGTTCCCGGACATATCAACATGGGCGGCCGCCAATGGAGCGGGTCAGACTCTGCAGGACAACCTGATGCTGATCATATTCTCCACGGGAGTGGCTGTATTTATCATAGCGCTTTTCACCATACTCGATCAGTGGTCGAGACTGAGCACTAGGAGCAAGCTTGACGAGCTGGATGCCAAGCTCCAGAAGCTGAAAAGATATGCCCAGTACCAGAAGAGAAAGGCTCTGAGGGACTCCATAGCGATGCTCAAACCGAAGGAGAGGGAACATCTGTATTCCCTCTGGGAGGACAATGCCGTCGTGTCCCGGAAGACCCTGTTCCGCCTCAATGAACTGGAGGACCGTCTGAGAAGGTCAGAGAGGGGAGCCGAGCTCAGATGGGCGGAGGCGCGGATACGGGAGATCCGGGATGCCGAGATGAAACTGTTTCCCGAGGCATTCACCGAGAACGGTTCCGGGCGCAGGAAGAGGAGGAAATGATCATGATGTCCTCCAGGAGGGAGCCGCTGTTCTCGAAGGTCAGAAGGAACATCAAACCCGTGAGGAAGCAGGGTGACCCGCCCGAGGAGGATATAGAGGCCATGGAGGGTTATGTCTGCGATCTCTGCCTGGCATCCGTTAAGAGGGCCGAAATAGTACAGTGCCCGTTCTGCGGAAGGTGGGTCTGCAGGAAGGCCTGCTACAGTGATGAGGAGATGAGCTGCATCTCCTGTGCAGGTGTCATCAAGCTCATGAGGGAATCCACGGTCCTCGAGGATCTGAGACCCGACGGGAAGAGAAAAGGCAGGAAAGGGGAAGGGAAGGGGGATCAGGGCAGCGGTCCCTGAAATGGGCCCCCTGTACCGATTTATACGGCTGCGCCGGAAATCTTAAATCATCTTCTGCCTGAAAGTGGAACATGGATGCAAAGAGAGCCTTCATCATCGGTATCGCAGCGACGTTTCTTCTATCCCTTGCAGCCTCATCTCTCGCGGTGTACGTCATGATCGAGGGGGACCCTTTCGGTGGTGGAGGGGATGTCGGCAGCGGTGCGATCCCCGACAAGGATCCGCAGTCCGAATCCACCGGTGTGCCAGCATCCGCTGACGGGGGACTCCCCGGATATGTCCTGCCCGTGTCGATCCTCGGTCTCCTGTCGGCGATGGCATTCCTTCTACTCTCGGGGAGGGTGTACATGAGGTCCAACAAGGGGGAGAACATTGTGAGAATGGACCTTCTCGACCTGATAACCGTGAACCCCGGGATCAACCTGACATCCATAAGAAAGGAACTTGAGCTCTCGCAGGGAGCCGTTTCATATCACATAATGAAGCTGGAAAAGAGCGGAAAGATATTCTCCGACAAGGGATCGAAGGAGAGAAGATACTATCCCTCGTCCATGGGCTACACGAATGCAATGAAGATGGCCAGACGTGACGAGATGGAATCCATACTCTCCAACGAAACATCCGCACGGATCGTGGAGCTTCTGAGGGAGGGTTCGAAGAGCCAGAACGAACTCGTCAAGACCCTTGGCATCTCCCCCTCGACCGTGCACTGGCACATGGAAAGGATGAGGAGTGCCTCGATGGTGAGAAAGGAGCAGAGAGGGAGGTCCGTTTACTACGAACTGTTGGACCTCTCCGACCTCAATACCTGAATATCAATCATAAAAGTTTTTAATGGAAGAAACCCTAACAATCTGCGGTGAGTAGTTATTGACCGTCATCGTGCAGAACCCACTGGATGTTATCATAGCTCTTGAGACCGAGGACGAGATGACCGGTGAGGAGATTTTTGCCCTTGCGGATGCACTTGACGGATACGAGATCGAGAAGGAGGTTGAGGACAAGCTGGTGGTGGATATAGTCGAGATCTCTTCGGCAGGGGTGTTTGCAGTGCACATCATCCCCAAGCAGATGCTGACATACAAGGACCTCATTTTCTTCATCAACGACATGGTGTCCACATCGCTGAAGCGAGAGGATCTTCCCTTCGAGAAATTCAATGTGAAGAAGGTTCTTTTCAGGACCACGGAACCGGGAAAGCCGTCCGAGACGACCGATGACCTCTCCGATATAAAGGAGAAGGTGGCCCGGATGTGGAAGGGATTCAAGAAGGATTCCATGCGATCCTACGCATAGGGCCGGGGTGCTTCCGATGGAGGAGGAATGGTCCTATCGTCTGGATATCATCGACGGACCCACGAGATGCGGCCAGCTGGAGAAGGGGGATGCCAGGGTGCATCTTCCGTTCCTGCTGGACCTGAGCAGGGGAGAGGTCCTTCATCCCTCACCGGGGAACGCAAAGGTGGAGTTGAGATTCACCAGGAACGGGGATGGGGAAAATGATCTTTCCGGGAAAGTGAAGCAGCGTCTCGACAGGATCGATGCCGGGGGTCTGTCCCCCGGAGTTGGAGCGATGGAGAACGAACTGTTCCTGGAGGTGGACGGTTCAAGAGGGAGGATCCCCCTCATCTCCGAGAGACTCTCTTCCATGCTTCTGGACGATCCAAGGGAGCTTTCCAGGATCATCATGTCATTGAGGGAGAAGGCCCCGGCTCATCCTCCAATATTCATCCCCGGAGCCGGTGGGAGTCCGGATATGGAGGTCCTTCTTTACCTGGGGGTGGAGGTCTTCGACACTTCCAGGGCACTGCTGGATGCCGCTTCCGGGACCTATTACCTTCAGAACGGGGAGCTGAATACAAGGGAGCTGGAGAGGATCGGCGGACCCTCCGTGCTATGTTCATGCAGTATCTGCAGGACCGGTGCGGAGATGGATCCCGGCCGTTTGTCCGAGCACAACATAGGCATGCTCCGGAGAAGATTGTCCCTTGCATACCTGAAGTTGAAGGAGGGCAGGCTCAGGGAGCATGTCATGGGGCTCCTGTCAGGACATCCGGAATGGGTGTCCGCTGTCAGGTTTGTGGAAGGTGGAACGGCATGGGATGTTCTTCCGTGGTCCAGGAGCTTCAGGAAGGTCGGGAAGGCCGCCGTCACCTACCGCGATGACCTTTCCAATCCCGATTTCCGTCTTTTCCGCCACAGGGTCAGGACCAACTTCACACCTCTGGAGCACAGGAAGCTGCTGCTGCTTCTACCATGCTCCGCAAGGAAACCCTATTCCCTTTCAAGGACCCACAGAACGATAGCCTCCGGCCTTCATCGACTCAAAAGCTGGAAGTCAGTATGCCAGAGACTGGTCGTTACCTCCCCCCTCGGGGCTGTTCCGATGGAGCTGGAGACGTCATACCCCGCCGCGCACTACGATATTCCGGTCACGGGGGACTGGTTCCACGACGAGGTGACCATGACGAGGGATATCGTTAGCGCCGTCCTTTCCAGGGGAGATTTCGACACCGTTGTATGTTTCCACGGAGAAGGGGACCGGTTCTTCCCTGAGGAAGGAGAGTCAGGTTCCATGATGGGCAGTTCCTTCATCAACGTTCACATCGAGGCGGAGAGGAAGGGGGCCAAACCTCTGGATGAACTCCGCCACATCCTCGAAAGGGAGATGAACGGAAAGGAGACGGTTCCCCCTCGCGACAATGACATCCTTGAAAAATTGAAGCTGATCGAATTCTCCCTCGGGATCAGGCTGGAGAACAGGGAGAAGTTGAAGATAAAAAGGGCACCGTCGGGTGACCTTCTTCTTGGCAATGGAAGGAAACTGGCGGATCTGAAGATAGGGGGCCCTGTCCCCACGCTCGAATTGGCGAACATGGTATGGAACGATGGAGAACAGGGTAGGAGGGTCATCATAGAGGATTTCATTCCCCGGGGGACGATCTTCAATCAGGGCATTATCTCCGTTAGCGGGGATATCGTTCCCGGCGATGTCGTCCTTGTCGGAACGGAAGATGCCCCGAAAGCTGTGGGGAGGGCACTTGTTCCCGGTTCCTTGATGCGGACGGATTTGAGGGGAGGAGCGGTCAGGGTAATTGCCCATGTCAGGTGAGGTTCACCGGTCCAGATGGGATATGAACACGGGCAGTGATTCAACGCAGGATATCCACTTTCCCACCAGGAATGAGAGCTCCCTCCTGCGGTCCAGGTCATAATCCACTCCCAATCTGGAGCAGGCCTTCCTTATCCTGGATGCAATTATCCCTCCTGTACGATCCCAGTCGGTCAGGATGACAAGGTTCACACTGCCTTCCGAGCGGAGATCCGAGACGAGGTCGAACATGTTACGCCCCTTGTTGACCTCCACTATGGGATGGACCACTCCGAGGGTCCTGAGGGCCGTTGTATCCTTCATCCCCTCGACGAGTATCACCGTTCCCTCATCGAGCATGTTCACATCTTCGATCCAGCCGTCGATGGCCTCCAGAAGCTCCCTGTCGTTCGAGGGAAATGACCTGTTCGAATGTCCCATGATGGCACCCGCTCACGGAGATATTATTCCCTGAAGGAAAAACTCCGAAAGTGATATATCATTGTTGTGTGATGATTCGGTGATAGATAGGAGGGACTATGTTTGATAATGGATTCCATCGACGGCATGGACAACATTTTTCATAATGATATCTACCAGGGAGCCATCATCATCGTTTACGGTCCCCCGGGTTCCCTCAAATCCGGGCTTGTATTCTCGATCCTATCGAGATATCTCGAGAAGAGCGGTGAGTTCGGCATGTATCTCACCATCGAGGAGAACACGATATCCCACCTCAGGAACATGGATTCCCTGGGTATAAAGGTCCCCGAGAACCTCCTCATATCCGACTACAGCGATATCAGGAGCAGGTTCGAGGTCTCATCCGGTGATACTCATCACCCGGATTTCCTCGAGATGGTCGATGGGGTCATCAAGTTCTTCAAGGACAAGGAGGGGGACAACTTCACATGCTTCGGCCTGGACTCGCTTGGAGGCCTCTACTCCCTGATCGAGACGGGAAAGCTCCGGTCCAAGATGTTCCATTTCTTCAAGAAGCTCAGGGAGTACAACCTCACCTCGTTCATCATCATGGAGACCCCCAGGTTCTCCAACATAATCGAGGGTCAGGGATCCGAGATGTTCCTCGCTGATGGGATCATCGAGATGGGCCCGATAGAGCATCAGCACGATATCCATCTCTACATGCAGGTGCTGAAGATGAGATCCTGCAGCCACTCCCGGAAAAAACATCTGATCGATATAGGGGAGAACGGCATCTCGATCCTGAGCCCCGTTGTCAACTGAGGAGGGGACCGGTATCCTTCCTTGTTATCTTGGGTAAATGGCAGTCGTTGGTAAGGACCATTTTTAGAGATTTAGGACACCCTAGATTGATTAGGCTATCAAAAAAAAGATATACGGAAATCCTCTTTGGTGCATCCGGGCATGTCCAGTATCAAGATAAGGGTTGCACTCGCGGGAAACCCCAATGTGGGGAAGACAACCCTTTTCAACAGATTGACCGGCGGCAATCTCAAGGTGGGAAACTGGCCGGGGGTGACGGTGGAGAAGGTCGAGGGGGTGACCCGGTACAAGGGTCGAAAGATGGAAATGGTCGACCTTCCGGGAACGTATTCCCTTACGGCATACTCCCTGGATGAACTGATAGCAAGGAACCATATAATCGAGCATACGCCCGATGTCATCGTCCAGGTCGCTGACGCCGGGAATCTTGGAAGGAACCTGTACCTCACATACCAGCTGCTCGAGCTCAACTGCAAACTGGTGATTGCTCTCAACATGTGGGACATGGTGAATGACCTGGGTCTCGAGATAGACGTGGATGCCCTCTCCGCTCATCTGGGTGTGCCGGTGGTTCCTGTCGTATCCACAACGGGGGAAGGTACGAAGGAACTTCTGAAGGTCATAGTGGAGGAATCCGAAAGGGGAAAGACATGCGGGAGATCATGCAGATTCGATGACGATGTGGAAGAAGCCATCACCCGCGTTGAGAAAGTGCTTCAAAGGGTGGGGGAGCTTCCCTTTCCGGATACAAGATGGACGGCAATCAAGGTGCTGGAGGGTGATGAACAGGTCATCAGGCAGCTCGAGGAACTCGGATCCGGCGAAGCCCTGAGGGCCGTTACGGACGGCATCAACCATATGGATATGGAGATAGCCATATCCGATGGGCGCTACCGTGAGGTCGATCGCATCCTCTCGAAGGTAAGGAAGAGAACGAGAAGGATCATCAACACGGGAGACCTGATAGACAGCGTTGTCACCCACAGATACCTGGGGATCCCCATCTTTCTTGTTGTGATGTGGTCGATGTTCAGGCTCACGTTCGATCTCGGAAGACCATTCTCCGATCTCATAGACATCGGTTTCAGCGAGCTTTCAACGCTTGTAAGCGAGAATATTTCGCCTCCATGGTTGGCATCCATGCTTGGAGAGGGGGTGATCGGGGGTGTGGGCGCAGTCCTGGTGTTCCTTCCGAACATTCTCATCCTGTTCCTTCTCATCTCCATTCTGGAGAGTTCCGGTTACATGGCAAGGGCCGCCTTTGTGATGGATCGTGTCATGTCCAAGATTTCTCTCTCCGGCAAATCCTTCATCCCCATGGTCATCGGTTTCGGGTGCAATGTCCCCGCTATAATGGCGACAAGGACCATAGACGATCGGAAGGACCGCCTTGTTACAATACTCATATCCCCTTTCGTTTCATGCGGGGCCAGGCTGCCCGTCTACGTTCTCCTTGCGGGAATATTCTTCAAGGGATCGGAAGGACTCGTGATATTCGGCCTCTACATACTGGGGATCGGTGTTGCCATCCTCTCGGCCAAACTGTTCAGACATACCATCCTGAAAGGGGAGCCATCCCCCTTTATAATGGAGCTTCCCAGGTACAAGGGGCCCGATGTCCGCCTCTCCCTCCGTTCCACATGGGAGAAGGGATCGCAGTATCTGAGGAAGGCCGGGACCATCATCCTGTTCGGGTCAGTGATCATGTGGTTTCTGGCAAGCTTCGATATCACTTTGAAGAGCGTGGATTACGGGAGTTCATCGAGTATGGCGGGCCTCATGGGCAAGCTGATAGCCCCTGTATTGGCCCCTCTGGGATTCGACTGGAGGATAGCCGTTGCCCTCATATTCGGTTTCGTGGCCAAGGAGATAGTCGTGTCCACCATGGGTGTTCTGTACGCGAGCGAAGGCGGCACCTCCTCCCTTTCGGAGAGGTTCGCCGCCGATTCCCATCTGGGTACCGCCGGAGGTCTCGCGATGATGGTTTTTGTCCTTCTGTATGTACCCTGTCTTGCAACGGTGGGAGTGATGAAACAGGAGACCGGTTCATGGGCATGGACCCTGTTCTCGGTATTTTACAGCACAGGGGTGGCCTATCTCGCGGCACTGATGATATATCAGGGGGGGACGCTTCTTGGCATCTGAGGGCGGAGGGCCGGCTGCCCGGAGCCGGTATTTCGGATTCCTTTGTGCCCTGTTCGGGGCCTTCTACCTGCTTCTGGGTGCCGCGGAGGTTATCCTGTCTTTCGGCTTGGTCGGGACGGGTCCCTTCTCATTCGATGCCCTGGTCGGCGGTGTCATGATTGTGACCGGAACGGTATTCATCTCGGGCCTGCGCCACGGCTTCTCCGGTGAGGGGACGAAGGCACATTATATTGTGGGTCTCTTCCTTGCCATTCTTCAGGCCTCCACGGAAGCCCTGATCATACTTGCAGGCCTCCTGTCCCTCCTCGTTGGATCCGGGAGTGAGATCGGGGATGTTCTCTTTCAATTTGCAAAACCTTCAATTGCCCTGGGAATGATACTGATATCCGTTCACATCCTGCACGGAAGGTTCAGACATCCCGTCGGTGCTCGGAGGGATGAGTCATGATGAGGGAGATACTGCTCTACATAGAGAAGGGGAAGATGACCCTCTCGCAGATCGCCCGTGAGATGGGGCTGGAGAGGGAGGAGCTCCATTCCAGGGTGCATATGCTGGAGCGCTCCGGTTACATAAAAGAGGCCTCCCTTGCGGGAGGGGAATGCGATGAAAAATGCGCCTCCTGTCCCGTTTCATCTTACTGTCATGACGATTCGACGAACCCGCGATATCTCACTCTTACGGAAAAGGGTAGAAGATATCTCGGTTCCAGCGGTATGCGGGCGGAAGAATGAACCCCGAAACGGTTGAATTTCGTTATACTTGGCTTCAACTCAAGAAAGGGTTAAAATAGGCTTTCCGCATTATCACGGCGAGCGATAATTTATCGTGGAGGTTTGAAAGATGGCAGAGATCGAATTCTATGACGTGAAGGCAAAAAACAAGTTCAAGACCGACAAGTTCGATATCAGGGAGAAGAAGGGCAGATACTTTGCGGTTGCGAAGTCCCCCTCCGGCCCGCATGAGTGCTGGAGGATACTCTCGGAAAAACAGGCAAAGGAACTGCAGGGATGAAGTTACCCTGAAACGAAACTTCCGGATGGGCAGCTCCCGCTGCCCATCCCCTGAACCATCCTGTTTTTTCCTGCCTTGGATATTCTGGTATACAAGCCCCGGTCGACAGTCGTTCTCATTGCACCGGGCATCTCCAATTGTATGGTTGGACCCGCTAACTTTTTTAATAACAACCTGACATCGGTCATGAGTATGCCGGAGTGAAGCCACCTTGAAGCCTCCAACCCCATTCTCATTGACTCGATCGAAACGTATGGAACTGACCACTGTAATTCTGTCATTCCTCCTCATAGCGGTTCCAATCTCCGCAATCACCCTCAAGGAAGGCATACCAACAAGAAGCATCGATGTCTGCGACGGCTGCCACGGAGGCAAGTACGATCTCGTCCTCTCCGATCCGGTTCTCACGTTCCCTTCCTTTCTTCATGTGGGTGAGGCGGGACAGGTAACGATATCCATCAGCATCACGGCGGACGGTAACAGCGATTACTACCTCTTCGACCTGAGTGTGGCCCTTGTCTCCCTGAACTCGCGTATCTCCACCCCGTCTCCCGTAACCTTCAGCGGTCAGAGACCCTCCGCATCCGGAGGTTCCTATGTATGGTCCAGGGAGATAATTCTCGATATAGATGCGGTATCACGGGGTACGGACACCCTTAGAGCGGATGCTACGATAGATCCACATCACGAGGTGGGCCCAAGGACCAGATCCTCGACGTTTTCCTTGACCGTCAACGATCCCCCGTCCCTGTCTTCCGGAACCCACTCTCCCGGGACAGGTGATACGTCAACATCGTTCACGTTCACTGTCGATTATTCCGACAAGAACGGGGACCTCCCTTCATTCATACATCTTATTCTGGACGGCGCTTCATATCCGCTGTCCGCATCCGATGGAGCCGCCGACACCATCGTACCGGGAGAGACATACGGGACCTCAATGGCACTCCCGGCGGGAAACCATTCCTATCATTTCGAAGCTTCCGACGGCATGAACACGACCATGTGCCCCGAAGAGGGCGGGGACGTCCAGGGCCCGGTTGTGACACAGGCCAAAAGACCTCCCGTTCTTTCCGAACCCATGGTGGACCCTTCAACGGGCAACTGCTCCACGTCATTCACTTTCTCGGTAACCTACACGGATGAGGATGATGATCCCCCTATCGGAGGGATACGACTGCTGTTGAACGGAACGGTTGTGGAACGGCAGATGACGGTCATCACCGGACCACCTTCTCCGCTGAATGACGGGGTATTCATCAATGGTGAGAGATACCATCTCACAATGTCTCTTCCATGCGGGGCACATCGTTTCGAATTCAACGCCACCGATGGCAGTGGATGGGCAGCATCGGAGAGGGTTGATGGTCCGATCGTCAGCGAGATCCCTTTTCTCTTGGTAAGCATCGAGCAGCCCGAGGAGGGAGAGATCTTCTATTCAGGGTCCGTGCTTACCTTTTCCGCCTCCTACATCTCGAACGTGGACCTTCCGGATGCCGTCTTCTCATGGAGCTCCTCGATCTCCGGAGAACTCGGGGAAGGGAACCCTCTGCTTACAGCGATCTCCCCGGGTGAGCATCTCCTGACGGTTGCGGTGAGATCCACCTCTCTGGGACTTCTATCCCGCGACTTCGTGAACATCACGGTCCAGGATCCCGGGAAGATTCCATTGATGCTGGAGATGGACCCCGCCACCGATATCACGATCCGGGAGGGGGAAACGGTTCACTTCTCGGTGGTGCTCGACATGGACCATCCATTTATCGTCGAGGCGGAGGATCTTTCAATGAGGTTCCTTCTTGATGGTATGGAGGTCCATGAGGGGAACGAATGGAACTATTCAACTTCGTTCGAAGATCAGGGGCTTCATGGTGTGGAGTTCCTGGTATATGGCGATCTGGATCTTATCCTGCACAAGATATGGAACATAACCGTTACCGACGTAAAAGCATCGATAATACTGGGTGATATACCGGATGCGAACCTGGGCGCATTCAGGAAAGGAGATATCATCAAGGTATCGATCGAAGCCGGGGACCCTATGAACCGCACCATCCGGATCATTTGGCTCATAGATAATATAAGCACGGGAGAGCTGGGAGACACATTTGAATGGGAACTGAGAAGGGGGCCCTGGTCTAGGGAAGGGAATCATATCCTCTCCGCACTCTTGACCAACACCGATGGAGTCTCACTTCGTCTCAATTTCACCTACACGATCATTGAGGAGAACACAGACCTGGAGCCCCCCGGTGGTGATGAAAATATCGATAACAACACATCAATGACGAACACGACGCTTGAGGATGACGGAGAGGATGCCGGTGCGGGGATCTTCGGATCCCTGAAAGGGGACCCCGTGGGGATATCGATACTTGCAGTGGGTGCACTGCTTCTTCTCATAGGTGTGGTCCATTCCATCTTTGTTCTGGTCAGGACTCCAAAGAGCGGTGCGATCAAGAGGAACAGTGAATACCAGCTGTCTTTCGAGGAGTGACGTGAATATGAAGATATCACAGATGATTCTCATTTCGCTTCTCCTGCTTCAATTCCTTGCAGCTCCCGTTCTCGGCACATCGTGCGAATCCTGCCACTCCCCCTCCCAAAATCCTTCCGGGGGATGGGTTTATCATCCCCCCATCATCTCTCTCATACACGATCCTTTCTATCCCCCCTGCACGAACTTCACCGTAAAACTGGTGGTCAGCGGAGCCTCCGATTACTCCATAAGCTCCCTGAAGGCCGGATTGGAGATGGAGGAGGGATCAGGCATTCATCTTACCGGTGAAGCGAATGGAACCCTCAGGGAAAGTGTCGAGGGAGTTCCGATAATCGAATGGGAGCTCCGTTCGGATGAGGAGGGGGTTTTCAACATCACCGCGAACGCGGACTACCGGGTCCATTTCGAACACAAGGTCCCCGGGGATAATGATGATGCGGACTATTCGACAACCATCACATCATCGATACGTGTGGCGGACCTTGGACTTCATGTGAGCCCCGGCACCCTCATTTTCTCGAGAGAGGGGGAGGAAAGGGTGTTGACCCTTGAGGCGATAAGGAATGTGCACGATATCAGCATCGTTCCGGATAGGAGCATAGTGGATTCTCTTTCCATTCTCCAGGACGGGACCTCCCTTCTTGAAGGGGAATCCATGGAGATCATGCTGTCCCTCACAAACAGGAGCACGGGGATATATCGGATCAATCTGTCATGGACGGAGAACGGGACCCGTGATTCCGTGTCGATAGAGGTCGTCATAAAGGAGGGTGGTGAAGAGGGGAGAGGAATAGACCTGCTGTGGGAGGTTGGGAGGTACAGCGGGATCGCCGCATTCGCTCTCCTGTTGATCGGATATTTCACGGGAGGCATGTCACCGCTGAAGAGCCTCGCCAACAGGGTGTTCGGCAGTGCGAAGAGGAGAGTTGATTTCCACTGCGCCCTTTCATACAATACCCTCATCCTCGCCCTCATCCACTTCACTGCACTGTTCTACGGTCCCTTCAGGGATGTCCTTCTGCATTGGGAGGTCATCCTTGGGGAGCTTGCCCTTCTCATCATGGTCATCATTTCGATAAATGGAATATTCCAGAGAAGGTTCGTGAAGCTCTGGGGGTTTCAGAACTGGAGAAGGGTCCATTCGTGGGGTTCATATCTGATAACATCACTGATTGTCATTCACATGCTCATGTATGGAAGCCATTTCGGGTGGTTAAGGGGGCTCATATCATGACGGGGGATGAATATGTCACATGAACTGGGTTCCATTCTGATAATCATCCATCCCCCCCTTGCGATACTGGGATACCTGTTCACGTTCCTTGCAGCGTGGAACATGGGGAAGCTCCTTTTCCGGAGGAAGGACCGGAAGAGGGATAACAGGGACTTCGGTCTATCCCTTGCCGTTGCATGGTGGCTGACGTTCCTCGGGCTCGTCACCGGTATGATATGGGCGCAGGTCGCCTGGGGGAGCTTCTGGAGCTGGGATCCCAAGGAAACTGCGGCGCTTGCGGTGTTCGTCACCCTGACGATCGTCTATGTCATGAATCTGAGGGAGCTTCCACTGAAGGTGCAGGCCCCGTTCATGGCAGTGAACATCCTGTCCATCCTGTACACGATCTCGATCTCCTTCCTCTCCATAGGTCTTCATTCATTCTGATCCGGAATGATTCCAGCAAGAGGAAACACGGCAATCATAAGTATAACATTATTTTTCATCGCTGAAAATCGATGTCGAGTCCAGAATTCGCGATTGTCAATAATCAATGGTAGAATTCTGGACGTGAACCGGTCCATTCTTCGAAATGAATATTTAAAGAATAAAGAAGAATGGGCCGGTCGGGACCAGGGAATCGTAGTATGATCAATGATAATCCAGATTCGCGGGCCAGATGAAAGACGGCAAGATTTAGAATATAATTATTTTTCATCGCTGATAATCAATGTCGAGTCCAGAATTCGCGATTGTCAATAATCAATGG
>Ga0164318_10000213_pt1 | contig 39369 bp, 41 predicted proteins | sample GuaBasSedimGuay9_FD_113734 | JGI IMG/M metagenome (GOLD analysis project Ga0164318, IMG submission 113734) | Subseafloor sediment microbial communities from Guaymas Basin, Gulf of California, Mexico - Guay9, Core 4571-4, 0-3 cm | ecosystem: Environmental > Aquatic > Marine > Hydrothermal vents... | reverse complement strand
TACAATATAACAAAAAGAACTTTATCGCCACCCACTTCAAGGATCTTGTTCACGAGTTCATTAAATTTTTCATCTACCAAAGTAATCCCTTATAAACCAAAATTTTTTCTAATAATATTCCTGAGTAGTCCATTTCCTCCGGATCTGGATCGTATCGTTAAGGATCTTACTGAAGTAGGGCTTGTTCTTATTTTAGATATGATGAAATTTATTTTACTACTTTAGATACTAATAGTAAAGTATATTTAACTATGCTTATAAAATGATACCCAGAAACAGAATGATTCAGAATTTAGAGTATTTAAGCCATTCATTAGGTTTCGTGAGTAGGAAAAGCCAGAGTGGAATCATGTTATTTCCTAAGCGATCTTTGGTTACGATTAGTTTATAAGCGTTAAGTTCCTTTGCCATCAGGTCTAGATGATCCAGTTTTTCGGTTTTTTTAACCTCCCATTTTGATTCTATGAGCCAAATTTTGCCATTAATTTTGGCCACGAAATCAATTTCTTTGTCCTTATTTTTGAGGTAGTATATTTCATCAGTAAATTTTTTTAAGTGGAGGAAAACCAGATTTTCGGCTTGTCTACCGATATCTCGTGAGGTTCTGCTCACAGCGTTTCTTAATCCAGTATCGATTGCGTAGATTTTCTTCGGTCTAATCATTTTTTCTTTCCCGAAGCTAAAGAAGTCTACGAGGAAGATCATGAAGACCTCTTCCAAGTAGCTTAGGTAGTCATATAGAGTAGGTTTCGATATATCTAGGTATTTTGCGAGCTTTGTAATATTAACAGGATTGCCTATATTTTCCAGTAAGAATTTTGTAAGATCTTTTATTTTTCGCAAGTTAACGGTATGCCGTTCTGCGATATCCTTATTTATAATATCACTAAAGTAGGAATTCAGATATTTTAATTTACCCATAATAGATTTTTCTAGTACTACTTCAGGAAATCCTCCGAATTTCATATAGTTCAATAAATGATGAATAACTGCACCTTGTTCACCACCGAATCGAATATATGGATCTCTGCCTAGATCTATACCCTTTGTTTTTAGATATTCTTTGAAACTAAATGGCCAAACAGGTATTTCCATCCTTCTACCAGTGAGCTTAGTAGCAATTTCGGGCTCCAGTAACCTTGAGGACGAACCTGAAATTATGACTTTAACATCCTTCCGCAAATCTGTAAATCTTCGTAGATACCCTCCCCAGTTCTCTAACTGTTGAATTTCATCAACGAATAAGTAGAAACCCTTAGCTTCACCAGTGATCTCGTAGTATGTGTTTAGAATCTTATCCAAAGCGCTACTATCGGACGGATATCGCTCATCCTCTAAATTTATATAAACTATTTTCGCTCCAGAAACTCCTGTGTCGAGGATTTTCCGAATGAGTTGATACATTATAAATGTTTTACCTGCTCTCCTAATACCAAATAGTACTAATATCTTCTTATTAATGAAATTAAGGCATTGATTTAGATAATATTCGCGAGTTATCCATTCCTCCCGCCAATCAGGATCATGCCACCAAGGATTCCACTGAAGCAGAGCCTCTCTCATCGCAAATACCTGTAAAATCTATTTTACTATTTTAGATATTAATGGTAAAATATATTTAACTATACTTATCAAAGTTAAATACTTGGAAATCAGGCTATGCCTAGGAAAGCATATAAACAGGCTAAGGAAACTAAAGAAACTACAGAGCGTATCGAGGAAAAGGCAGATAAAATTTTAAGGTTTCTGGTTAAGGAAAATGAATTTTGATTTGCTGTATTTTTTAGTAGTTGAACAAAATAATTTCTCAGCTTAGCTTCAGCATTTGCCTAAAATTCTTTTTTATTGTATAACTACGTATGATCTTTAACGTTTAGGGAAAACTACTGATTTGATTTTAAGCTCTTTTACAAAGGTGTACTCCTCATACTCTTCATCTTTCAAATTGATCTGTAAGAAGAATTTCTTATCGCCTTGTTTATTACATCTAACAGTAACCATAAACTGTACAGATTCACCAGAGCCAATCCAACGATAGTAAGCTGGACTTGTGTTTAAAGTTAGATCTTGATCCTGTGAGTACACCTTAATTGAAACATGTAGAATATTTATACCACGATTCAACAGGCTGAAATTTATTCTGTTATCACACTCAACAAGAATTTCTTTTGGGATATCCGTAGTAATTGACAGCTTGACTTTATTTCGTTTAAAGTCGATTCGCATCTGGCTCGCATCCTGAATTTTTTGAATTTTTATCAAATAAAATCATCATTATATAGTTAATGTTTAAATATAAATGCTATTTAATATATTATTGGAAATACGTATTTAAAAGGATTATAATATGACCATCCCTTGGTATTTAGATCCGGCTCTTTGGATCGACATTAGCTGGGGCTTCTTCTTTGCTGGAATAATCTCAGTAGTCTTTGCTATCCTTGCTGGCATTCATGGCCATGATGTAGATCATCATTTTGAGTATGATACGAGTCATGAATTAAGCGTAGATCATGAGGTATCAGTAGATCATCATGTTGAAATAAGTCATGTAGATCATGATGTAGCTCACGGAATTGATTTCCATGGAGATTTTGGAGTCGATCATTCCGGATTTCATGAAGTGAGTCAGGGTGCTCCTTTTTCTATGCTAGTTGGAACCTTTTTCTTGGTTTATGGTGGTTCTGGATTAACATTATTCTCCATATCTAAAAATGTTTATCTTAATATTGTAGGGATGATCGGTATTGCTATTTTCTCCATATTTTCCCTGAATACGTTCTTTAAGAAATTCTTTAAGACCGGAACTTATGTCTGGAGACCAGAATATGCTATAGGGAGAACTGCTGTCGTTGTTTTGGATGTAGATGAAAATAGAGGTACAATAAAAATTGATACAGGAACTCCAATGGGCACGATAAAGTATCCTGCAAGGTCAAGGGATCCTAAGAAAAAATTTAGGAGGGGAGAAATCGTTTATGTTGTTGAGTGGAGAGAAGGTTTTGCTCTTATCGATAAAAATTATAATAATATGGAGGTAAATAAATAAAATGCAATTTTTTGGTTTAAATATGTCCCCAGGCACGCTTTCTATAATAATAGCGACCGGCTTCCTTGTTTTCATACTGCTTCTCATGATAGTACGGAGCCGATACCGTAAGTTTGGAACCAACGTATTTGTAATACATTTTAGGAATGGAAAAGTTAAGAAAGCAGGCCTTGGTGGAGCATTCTTTCTTATACCAATTATTGACAGCTATACTATAATTCCGACAACAGCACAAAAAGTAGATCTTGAAGCTGAAAAAGTTTTAAGTAGAGAAAACCAGGAAGTTGTTGTCAGGGGATTTCTAGTTTGGCGAGTTATCGATCCAGAGAAGACGTTCAGTAGTGTAGAATGGGAGAAAATAAGCGGAACTTTAAAGGATATCGCTGAATCTGTTATTAGGACAACATGTGCTAATATGAGCCTTACAGATATCTTAAGGGAACGACAAAATATTGTAAATGCAATCGTCTCCGAACTTGATGCTATAGTTTCTGATTGGGGTATAAAAATCGAGACTGTAGAAATAAGAGAAGTAGATATCGTTAATCGAGAGTTATTGACAAATCTGCAAGCAGAGATGTTCTGGGAGCAATGGAGAAAAGCTGGAAGCTTAGAGCAGAAAAGCAAACAGGAAGTAGGATTATTAGAAACTGAAAGGGAGACAATCGTGGGTATCAAAGCAAAGGAAAGAGATCTCGCATTAGCTAAAAAGCAAATCGAAGTTTCTAAAACGAAAGCTGAAGCAGAAAAAGTAGAGAAAGTAATTCGCGCAGAGGCAGAAAAGGAGTCTAAACTTAAAATTGCAGAGGCAGAAGCTCAGTCCGAATATATTAAATTAGCAAAAAGAGCCGAAGGTCTTCAAGAATTAAACAAAGCAATAACGGATAAATTGATTGCTTATGAAATGGTTCAGAAGTTGCCAGAAGTTGTTAAAAACTTGAAAGAAATGTTCAAGAATGCTATCTTTGTAGGATCTTCTGGAGACTTTAGTAGCGCTCTTAACAGCCTAATCGGAACAATTTATACTGCTGTTGAGAAGTGGTCTGAAGTTTTCTTAAAATCGAAAAAAGGAGAGGCAATTAAAGCTCTAGTTACTACATCAAATCCAGGACAGGACAAGAATAAAAACCAAAATAAGCAGGGTGTTCAGTAGTATTTTCCTTCCTTTTCTTATTTTTTCATTCAACAGATCATAACTTGAGATATAGTATGATATCCCCTGTCCAATAAACGAGTGCCCTTAGTAGCTTTCTGATGTCCCTAGAACTTAAAAATCTCTTCAAAACTTTCTTATCTGAAAATTCTACAAAGTTAAACTTTCTGAAGAGTCTTCTAGCAGCGATATTTTCTGGAGAAGTTACTGCCCAGACACCCATGATATTCCTTTTTTCTAGGTATCTTAATGCTGTTTGTAGTAATAAAGTTCCAACACCATGTCTCCAATACATTCTATGGACGAAGATATAGCCAATTTGGCTGTGGATACCATTGGATAATCTTATAATACCTATTTCAACTACACCAATAATTGAATTCCTAATTTCTGCAACAAAAACTTTATCGCTTCTGTTAAGATTCCTAACAGCCCAAAAAACATCCATATCATTATTAAAAGAGTTTCTTGCAAGTTTTTCTATTTTGGACATATCTTTCTCTTGATATTCTCTTATCTTTATTCCATTAAGATCCGTAGTTGACATCATGTCCCTACTAACACCACGTAGATATCCTTAACAGATAGACAGTATACTTATCATCATCTTATATTTATTATTAATATATAAGATAATGAAATAGCAAAGGAAGTAATTTGATGATGCGTATGCTACCAGAATGTGGCGATATTGAGGAAATAAACAGAATAAGAAGATTTGAAACGGAAGACATTGCAAAAAGGCTTGGATACATTAAAGCCTCCGATATTAAGATGATAAACTATCCGGAGAATCCGATCAAGATATTCAATCCCTCTTTTCTGGTATTCGGAAATGTTTTCAGATTATATCCTCGACTTGTTTTTGGTTATTATAAGTATTCAAATGCAATAGGCCGAATAGACCTAGAATTAAATGATATTTTGGCAGGCTTGAATGCAAAAAAGAAATTAGAATGCGAGTTAACATTATATCCAAGTAATTTAATGGATTTTTTTGGTCTAGAAGATCCAAGGGCGCAATTAGTCAACAAAACTCCTTATATGATTTATACAGGAAGAACACGATGGTTCTTTGATAAAAAACGACCGAAGGGTAAGCTGAAAACAACATCACTAATTGCTAAATCCGTTGATGGTATCACTTGGGAGAAAAAAAACTATGTTATACTCGATGATCCTATCATGAATGATCTTAGCTTTATAAAGAACTCCGTTTTATTACCCATAGAGAATAGGATTTATTCACTAAGTAGAATACAAGCTGGTGATTCCTTTTATGCAGCAATCTATGGAATTCTAAAAGATAACTTAAAACAAAAGACCACTTTTTGTCCTATCCCATCGGAGTCTAACAAGGTCTTTATTAAGGAAGCGAGTTTTGAACATAAAATTGGCTGGGGGACTCCACCAATAAAGATTTCAAATAATGAGTATCTTCTATTCCTACATGGAGTTTGTAATAATCTGCTCATTTATAGAGTCTTTGCAATCCTAGTTAGAGTAGAAAAAGATCTTAAGATAACCGCAATTACACCAAAGTATATTATGCAACCTAAAGAGATGTATGAAATTTATGGTGAGCGTCCTTACGTAGTTTTTCCATGCGGAGCATCGAAGATTGATGATCAAGTAATAATATCGTATGGAGCCGCTGACTCTTTTGTTGGTATCGCGTCATTTGATCTTACGGAATTATTGCAGATATTAGATAAGAATAGAGTATGTTAACAAAACTTCGTGTTATGGTAAACATTATTGAGGAGATAAGTTTATTACCTTATTTTTATCCTTAAGTATATCCCTGCTACATGTTATCTTTCTTAGTCAAATAAGGTATCTCTCAGCTAATCTTTTAATTAATGACCCTATAGGGAATTCTCTTTTTATAGCTGGTTTCGCCTCTCATTACATCCAGATTTATTTCTATTCTTTTAAGGAACGCCTCTATTTTTAACTCCTAGAAATATATATGTGATGTTGAATATATTTCTCTACGAAATTTTTACGAACTGAGAAGCAAACTTTACTGATGAAAGTATTCTTACCAATTTCAGCAGACACCTTACAAAAATCTCCGCTGAGAAAGCCACCAAATTCATTCGGTGGGCGAATCCACGCAAATTTTAGAGGAGGCGGCTGGATACGGGAAGGAGAGAAAATTTATAAAAGCTTTTCCAGCGTCTGTCGTAGGTTTAACGAGGAGGAGCGGTGTGCCCAGATTGGAGGGCTAAGTTCGGGCACACTAATGACATCATAGGCCTCAGAGAGCACACTACGATGGGTACTTCTCTACCCCGGAGAATCTATGATGAGTCTCTTTGAGAAGTGAAGCAGATAACACCGAGTCCTGCTCACAAGAAGTGTGGTGAATATGGTAACGGGCCGATGGCCTAGCCTGGGCCTCCCTCTAGAAGTAGTTCCTCTGGCGGGCGGCCAAACCTCTCTATGAGGAATCTAAGGATTCTCAACACTTTTAGTGTTAGAAAGAGTCAATACGGTAGCTAAGAGATTAATGAGTTTAAATTGATAGTTAATAATATGTACAAGATTGTTGGTTTGTTTTTCAAATTATTGTATGTATTTAAAAAAAGTCATTTATAATGATTAATGAAAAATCTTGTGAGGGTGATCTAGCTGACGCATAATTTTGAGAGGAATAAGAAAAAAGCTGTTAATAAAATGAGAATCCCAGGAATGTTGTCAATGTTTATATCCTTTATTCCATGGATTGTTTACTGGGTGCTTAGTGGCATTGAAGAGCCTATAGGAATAGCGCTAGGGTTAGTACTGTCTTTGATTCTACTGACTCCACAGATTATTAAAAAGGAGATCAATATCTTTGATAGTGCATCGTTTTTATATTTCTCCATCGCACTTATTGGATGGTACATTCTTAATATAGATGCATTCATAGAGATGAGTGGATTCTTAGGCTACTTTACGATGTTCTTATTAGCGGTAGTATCCGTAATTATTAAGAGACCATACACTTTACAGGTATCTAAACGCGACTACCCTAGAGCATACTGGGATAATCCAGAGTTCATCAAAGTGAATACACTAATTACTATGTTATGGTCATTAATTTATATATCCAATGCATTTCTGTTTCAATATTCGCCCAAGCCATTGAATGTAATAATAACGAATATCCTTATAGTTATTGGTATCATTCTTTCGATAATACTTCCTGGAAAAATTGTTGCATATTCTGTCATAAGAGATCTGAATAAATACGATTGGAGAGTTCCCTTAAAACAAGGAAAAACAAGAGGAACGAACGAATTTGATGTTATTATAGTAGGAGCCGGAATCGGTGGGCTGACCTGTGGGGCTTTACTCGCAAAAAGAGGCTATAAAGTCTTGGTTCTTGAACAACATTATCTTGTTGGCGGATATTGTTCCGCATTTGAGAGAATGGGATTTATCTTTAATACGGGAGTCGAAAGCATTAGTGGAATATGGGAGAATGGGCCTATAACTTATTTACTAAATAAGTTAGGCTTAAACAAGGATGATTACTTTGTTAAAAATACAGAGCGATACATATACAGGGGTGAGATAATAGATATTCCAGATAACTATTGGGATTATGCCAAATATTTAGCAGAGAAATTTCCTGATGAAAAAGACAATATTTTTGCATTCTTTAGAGATGCATGGAATGCATATCATGAACTTTATAGTGACGTTAAGAAATGGGGTGTTCCGTTACCCGCGTACCTATACATCAAATTATATGGAAGGAAGGCTCTTCTTGAATATCCTAGAAGGAAACCCACATTATCCAGATGGCTGAATAAGACATTTAAGGCACTTTTAGACGAGTATTTTACAAATAAAGATCTTAAGGTGCTCCTTACAGCTTTATTACCCTATGTTGGAACAAAACCAGAAAAAACGAGTGCTCTTAGTGCCTTAACCGCATGCTTAGGCTATTACATGCATCCAAATTACTTTACAAAAGGAAGTGCTCAAAAATTTGCAGATTGTTTGAAGAACGTCATAGAAGAAAATGGTGGAACTATACTACTTGAACACAAGGTGGATGAAATTTTGATAGAGAAAGGTAAAGTTTATGGTGTTAGGGTAGGAGAACAAATCTTCAAGGCACCAATTGTGGTTGCTAATGCGAATGCGAAGAATGTGTTTCTTAAACTTATTGATAAGAAACATTTGAGTCATGAGTATCTCAAGTACATTCAAAGTCTTAAAATGTCGACGTCTGCATTCATGGTTTTTCTTGGAGTAGATATGGATTTATCCTCTTATCCGGTCTTAATAAAAAATTTAGATGAGGGATATAGTATAGTAATTAACTCTAATGCAGATCCTAATCTTGCTCCATCGGGTAAGGCAAGTGTTTCAATAATTATATTTGCTAACTATCACGATTTCCCGGATCGAACATCGAAAGAATACCTAAAGAAAAAACGCGAACTGACCGAAAAATACATTAAAAGGGCGGAAGAAATTATACCTGAACTGAGTAAACATATAATATTTAAAGATGCAGCAACACCTAAAACCTTTGAACGGTATACATTGACACCAGAAGGAGCAATTTACTCTTTCGACCAATCTATTAGAACTAAAAGACCATTCTTTAAGACTCCTATAAAGGGTCTTTACCTTGTTGGTGCATCAACATTTCCCGGTGGGGGAATAGAGGCTGTAGTTATATCTGGAATCATTTGTGCGAACGACATTTGTAATTGGAAAATTTAATTCATTTTTTATCTCATTATATAATGCATGAGTTTTTTTTAGTTATACTTCTTTTTTTATTTCTAAAGTATTTGGTTTCATATATCAACCGTGTCACCAAATAGCCTTTAGAATAGTCTTCGTTCTAACATTTTAAATTAATTTTGAATATATTTTAAGAGTTTCATGCGGTAAAACATTAAGTAATGCCTTGAAGCGTTCAGTAGCATCTTTAGAAAGTAAAGCTTCCACAAGTCGTTCTAGCCCTATTACCTCTATAGTCTTCTCAGTTATAATTTTTCCAAAAATTTCTTATAGATATTAATCCCCATTCTGAAGCCCTTATCAATAAGATTATCTAGGATTTTTTTGCAATCCTCTTTCGATAGGATTTTCCTTCTGATGGATTCTAACAGAATACTCAGTGTTCCCCTAGGCTTAAGATCGTTAATCTCCGCGGCTTTTCTAGCTATAAGATCATCTACAATGACAATCTTTTCATTTTTTCTTTTAGCTAGAACGATTACTTGAGCTTCACCAAGATCTATATTGAAAGTATCTGCGATTTTTTTAGCTTCTAAAATTTCAGCCTCTTTTAATTTATGGACAATAATCTCTCCATTCTTAATTGCTTTCTCAACTAGAAAGGCATCCGAATATCCTTGTTTTCTACCTCTATTAACAACTTTTACTTTAACTTCGTATGGAATTTGAACAGTATTGAACATTTTAAATAATAACTCTAATCTTTTAACTTTAACTAGGTAGATAAGCGGAGTAGCATTGACGATGCACATATTATTTCATCTCTAAATCCTCGGAGTCCAAGTGTAATTCGATACGTTTCTCTTTAAGAATATCAATGAACTCCCATAAGGATCTATTTGCAATCCTGGCTGCACGCCATAAGGAAACCTTACCATCACAATAAAGTCTTATTGCATAATCTAACTTCCACTTTTTAGCCCTTCAGTTAAAAGCCTTTTAATAACCGTTGCCTTATCTAACTCCTCTACTTTACAAATAAAATCGATATCCTTCAGAAGAGCTTCGTTAATTCTCGTAGCAATAACTTTGGACATATTATCACCTTTTTGTTAACATATTTTTAATTCGTAAACATTATTTAATGATTACGTTTTCTAGTTAGATTCAAAGGTAATGCGGGTATTCAAGTTTAATGTGTAGAGGTATATCTACCCATTTCCCAGGCAAATGGGAACTAATTACATATTATAAAAATGGCATCTTTCTTAAAAAGAGGTTTTGTAATAATTTCTGATTTTAAGAAGAATATTGAGATCATATTATGTAAAGGCGCAAGTTATGAAAAAAATTAGTGACTGAAAGGGCATAAAAATTTAATGGAAAATAAGCATTGGACTAACTAATTTTCTTTTTTCTGGATGTATTCAAAGAATTTTACAAGGAGTATCATTTGTATCATTTCAGCAAAAGGGCCTCCAATAACAGTGCCAACTGCGGCCATTGGTCCAAAAGTGGCGATGCCTATAGCAGTAGCTATAGTCATATTATAAGTGGCTGAATAAGTAAGGGCTATCCTTTGTTCTAAAGGAAATTTAAGAAAGTATCCTACGATATATGCTAAACCGAACCTAAACAAAATGTAGAGATTTAGTATAATTACTCCATATAAAATGTTTTGTGGTTCTTTAATGATTTTTACTCCATTGATTCCGAAAATGATAAACACCATAGTAAAAAGCCCTATAAAAGTAAGAATGTCGAGAGGGACTTTTAGCTCTTCTAACATCTCCTTTCCTTTATATTTTAGGATAGTATATTTAGTAAGCTGACCAATTATTAAAGGAACTATAGCATAGGTTGCTAATGATTCTAGCAACGTCATTATTGGCACATTAACGACATGCTCAAGGATTAGTTTCGAACCTATTAGTACAACAAACAACGATAAGAAAAATGTATAAATCGTACCAACAAGAACCAATTGAACTTTTCCTTTGCACATCCCTACAAAAGCAGGAGCAGAACTGGCAATTGGAGATAATGCAAGTATTACTACACCAGCGACCAAATTAGGATCAACATTCGGTAGAACCAAAAACAAAAGTTTCATTAAAAAGTAAGCTGATATGGGAAATACTACTATATAGAAAACTGTGAGAGTAAGGAGGTATTTTATCTTAATATCTGTTTTCTTTGTAAAAGCCTCTTTAAGTTTAAGATATACCATTGGTTTATAAAGCATTAGAAACAATGCTAAAGGTAAGATTGCTTTTAGACTCATAAAAAAGTTATGATAATACACACCTAAACCTATTGAAAAAACCATTAAGACAAAAACAACAAGTATGAGATTTTTATGTAAAAATTCCGTGACTTTACTCATAGACATGATAATCACCTACTTATATAAAAATATTCTTTATTGGCATTCTCTATGAAAATCCTCAATTTCTTTGACAAATCAATAAATAGAGGTTTTAAGAGATCCATAGGACTCCAACAACTTTTTTATTATGAACTAGTTCTACCTTTGTTCCTACTCTAGCAAACCAGTATGCTCCTATTTCAAGGGAGTTCAAATCAAGATCCTCCCAGAGTTTCCCGACTATTTGGTTATTAACTAGGAGAGGAATATGAGTACTCCCCCACCTACAAGCCCAAGTTTGGCCTTTTACTGCTTTACTCAGAAGCTCTTTAGCTTTTTTCACAAGTTCTTCATAATTTACAGTTCCTTCAACAACATATCCATATTTTCTATGTTTCCATCCGTGTGGCGACATATTTATCACGTCCTTAACTTATTCAATTTTTCAAACTTATAATATTACAATTATATATTTAAATATTTCTGTAATATTCAAGAAAACTTTAGTGTATTTTGGAGGCGTGTTAAAGAAAAGTTTAGGCCGCTTTTAACTAATTTATTCATTCTGAAATGATCTCTTATATATGATCGGCATTTTCACAAATATTTTATATACCTATATTGTAGTAATATAATTAATAATATAATTAACATATATAACGTAATATAGAATTTAATGGTCTTCAAAATGCGTAAGGGAGCAAGAAGATGCGTGCATCCAATAATACGGGATCTAACTATGCGGGTAAAATCTGTATTAATGGAACCTAGGTGGACTATCATAAAAATAATCGGTAATGGAATTAAGAGTACGAATGAGATTTATAAATCGCTACAGAATCTGGGTTTAGCCATCCCCAAATCTACATTATACTATCATTTATCAACTTTAGAATCTATGGGTATAATCGAGATGGCAGGATATAGAGAGATTGGCGGTGGAGCTCCTGAAAAAACTTGGCAATTAAAAGCAAGAAAAATAGTATTAGATCTTTTGACTGGAGAAATAATTTTAGAGCGTTAGCTAAAGGCAATATAACATTTTCCCAAATTATAATAAAAAGAAGCAAATAATCTAAATCTGGGCTTATCTCTTCAAGTTACTCTTTTTCTTAAGCAGATTTTGTTTAATAATGGATATAACATAACCATATGAAATCCGAATGCTTGTGGATGTCCTTCACTTCCGTGAAATGCATAAGGTTAGGATATTAACATAGATATTCAAAATTAGGTTTATAGGATAGTTATTAGAAACCGAGCTAACATATTTAATTTTTTATCGATGATTCTCCTACGTATTTTAAGTAGCCCAAGTGTTACCCATAGTAGAGAATCAAGGTGTAAAGGCGGTATTCTGACTTCTTGCGCTATATTATTCCAAAATTGTTCTATATTCCGTTCTATTCCCAATCTTTTTGATATCCTTGAGATTCGTAAATCTACGGGAATATTTATATCAAATGGGAGAATAAAAACCCTATTATATTTTATTCTACAGGCATAATTAAACATCTTTATGGAAAAAACAATTGTCTTGGAGTTTGGTTTACTTTTTAATTTACGGCTTATTTCGTATTGTAAGATTTTCGGGTTTTCAGCATATTTTAGTTCATTTTTAGCAATAGTATCTGATAGTATCCTTAATTTCTCTAATCTAGATATTTTTGGGGCCTTAATTCTAGAGTTAAATTTGCTAACTGTAAGAAACGCTATTAGATCTTGAACAGGATCTTCGATTTTTTTTCTCTTAGAGAAGTATTCTGAAAATTCCAGCCAATAGCTTTCTCCAGTTCCTGATAACTGATAGCTAATTAATGCATTATATAAAGCAAGAGTACAGAAATAAGTTTTATCAGTTAAATTCATGTAGAGATTTCTTAGGGCTTTAAACTGTGTATCGAAGGCTCTCTCTATGTTAAGAACCTCTTCAATTGTGAACTGCTTTAGTATCTCCTTTAGCTCTTCTATCTTATTCTTTTGGATCATATTGTTTTCCCCAGCACTAAACCAAATGATTATATAACGATTTGATATTTAATAGTCTTAGGTGCTTATCTTGAAGATACTTGTATTATCTGATGTCCATTCAAATAAATATGCTCTTGATACAATCCTGAAGCATGCTAGAAAGATTGATTATACTATTTTTCTTGGTGATGCTGTAGACTACGGTCCACATCCCGCAGAAGTTATTGATATTCTAAGGGAAAACGTCGATATATGGATTATGGGAAATCACGATAATGCTGTTGCTTTTAATGTTGATTGTAAATGTGGTCAGGAACTTCATGATCTAAGTGTTTATACACGAGAAAACATTACATTGAAACTTATTTCTGATGATCAAAAAAAGTTTCTCCAAAATCTTCCTATCAGAAAAGAAATTGAAATCGAAGGAAAGACATTTTATTTGGTTCATGGTTCGCCAAGAGATCCGCTATATGGTTATGTATTTCCAGAGGTAGATGAACAAGCACTCCTTAAGAATATGTTCATGAAGACAATTGCTGGTGAAACGAGAGTGTCAGCCGATTTTGTACTTCTTGGACATACCCATAAACCAATGATTCGACGAATTGGTGAAACAAAAATCCTCAATCCTGGTTCTGTAGGTCAACCGAGAGACGGAGATCCTAGGGCATCTTTTGCAATAATAGATCTAGACGCCAATTCTTCGGAGATCATTCGTCTGACTTATCCTGTTGATAAACTAATTCAGGATCTAGATACTTACTCTGAATTGCTGAATATAGAGAAAAAAGTTCTTGAGAAGTTAAAGAGCATTTTTAAAACCGGGAGAATACACTAAGATGTTAAAATAATGAAGCAATAATCTTAGCTTTTTTTATTTTTTTAATCCAACTAAGATCATTTTAGGTTTCTCTAAGTATATAGTATTTCTATTCTCCATTTGACTATTATGAATAAATCAATGGTGCTAAGAGAGTCTTCCAAGTAATTAAAGCATATCCATCAAAGCATAGAAATTATATTAGTTAAACAAACTTGGGAATATTAGTATCTTCTGTGGTGATTATATTGCATTCTAACTACGAGATTCTATGTGTTAGATGTAGTCGGAGAACAAGTAATACTTTAGCTTATAGATGCGAACATTGTGGTGGTATTCTTCAAGTTAGAATCAATAAAGATTTCTCCGTTAAAGATATAATAAAAGAAGAATATTCTCTATGGCGGTACCGTAACTTCTACCCATATATTAATGAAGATTCTATCATTAGCTTAGGAGAAGGATTAACACCCCATATAAAATTCAGCAAAGATCTCTATCTGAAGCTGGAATACATGAATCCTACTGGATCCTTTAAAGATAGAGGGTCTTCCGTATTAATCTCAGCTATAAAGGAGTTAATTGGTCCAGAAACATTTATTGCCGAGGATTCTTCCGGAAATGCTGGAGCCTCAATCGCAGCATACGCAGCCTTTGCTGAAATTAGAGCGCGAATCTATGTTCCTGAGAACGTCTCTGGTAGAAAATTCGAGCAAATAAGAGCTTATGGTGCTGAAATTACTAAGGTTTCTGGTGAAAGGGTAAAAATCACCGAAGAAGCCATGAAGCAAGAGAGAAATAAAGTATACATTGGACATGTTTATCATCCAATTTTCAGGGATGGAATAAGAACACTGGCTTATGAAATATATGAACAACTAGGTTTTAAAGCTCCAGAAATAATATTTTTACCGGTTTCTGCAGGCACTCTACTTATGGGAGTAATTGATGGATTTGTCCACTTAAAAGAATCAGATGCAATAGAAGCGCTTCCACGGATAATCGCTTGTCAGACAGAACAGGTATCTCCGCTCTATCATGCTTTGAAAGGACGGGAATACAAACCGAAAAAGAAAATAAAAAGCATAGCTGATGCACTGATAAGTACAGACCCACCATTATTGGAACCTATGATAGAGAAAATGAAAAGAATAGACGGCGATGCAGTAATCGTTAATGAAAGAGAGATCCTAGAAGCATATTGGAAATTGGCTAAAAAAGGAATTTTCATAGAACCCAGCTCAGCAGTAGCATACGCGGGCTACCAAAAATACGAAGGTAAACGAAAAAATGCTGTGGTAATACTAACTGGGAACGGATTAAAAACAGAATTACTATCTAAGAAATAAAATGATTGAAAATTACAGTTTATGTTAAAATTTAATCTTTTTTTAAGATATTCTATGTCACGATTAGCACAGGACTGGGTGGTGGGGCAATTGTCGGTGGTCATTTACATAATTGAGGGGATAAAGAAATACGTTGTAAATAGAATTCCAAAAATAGTAGTAACATCACTTGGAGAGGATATTGGCCTTCTAGGGGCGTTAGCGTTAGCCATGCATCCGGAGCTCTTACCTGACAAATTTAAATAGAGATTGAAATCTTCAAACTTATTAGTAAGGAATGTTCTGTACCTAGGCGTCCTGAGGGAAATAAATGTTTAGTATAACTATATCACTAATTCTAGGAGTCCTATGCTGTATTACGATTATGATGCATTATCTACGGAGGAAAAAAATATCGCAAATAACAGATACTGAAGAGTTAAAGAAAGCAAAATACTTAGAGAAACCATGGTTAGCTGGAGGCTATCTCTTCGGAAATCTAGCTTTATGTATATTAATTCTTAATAATCTCTTTGGTGGGATTCCGATCGATCTCGGAAGATTTGTAGAAGGCATTATTTATGATGATTCAACTTTATATATCGACTCATTTATGGCTTTGTTAATAATATCTCTAACATCGATACTAATATGGAAATTTGCAAGAAAGAGTATATACTATGGCCTATTGGAAACCGAGTCCTCTGTCTGCGCATTAATCGGAATAATCTTCGGTATTGGAATCGTAGTGGGCTTAAAACTCATGTTTATAACAAGCTTCTGGTTCTTACTTGGTTTTTCTTGGATATTTAGCTTTGTTCTTGGGCTGTCCTTCGTTATTAGTTTAATATCAGGCTTCTGGTTAATTATTGGGACTAGCCTAGGAATCAATTTTATTGTCGGTTTTTTATTTGGATTCTCTCTTGGAATTGGTATCGCTCTTTGGCATTGGAATTTAAGATTACTTCAAGACTTCGGATATGAATTTTTAGTATACCTAGGAATTCTTATGGGTGTCTGTTTTGGATTATGGCTGGACTTTGGTTCCATATTCTTGCTAGGGGTACTTCTATGGTATATTATAGGAATTAGCTGGTTCACTTATGATAGATTTCTAATTTTCCATTTTGTAATTAATGCGCTTGTAAAGTCAGACTCTGTTAAATTAAGCGAGATCGAGGGACTTTCGGTTAATGCATTTTCTAAGGAAAGCATTAGCGCTATAAAAGCGCTAATTAATCCGCTCGCTAAAAGCTTTAAGATTATTAAAGAAAAAACTTCAGGAGACAATTTAATAGAACTTAAAATAAGTTTACCTGAAACGGTTCAGTATTGGATACGAAAAATTGATAAATCCGTAGATAAATTGAGTAAAATTAAGAAAAAATTATCCCTCGATGATCTGCGGAAAGATACAAAGCTTACACCATATCAGATTCTAGTAGCTATGGGTAGATCCCAAGAAGAAGATACAAAAAAATTAGCTAATAAAATCAGCTTGAGATTAGGGCATCTTCTCCAGTAAGAGATGCAAAATTATTATAATCCTATAAGTTTTAGATTCTCAAAACGCATCGCTGGAAGCTTAAAATTACACTGCATCTCTGGTTCTTTACCTATACCTGTAATTTTATTCATAATGTCATAAATATTACCAACAAGTAGAACATGGCTGATCGGATTAATGATTTCACCATTTTTTATTAGAAAGCTATTTCTAATCTCTAAACTGAAATCGCCGGAAATATTTCTAATAATGGGCTTTGAGAACTTGTCAATATATAGACCAAAATCTATCTCCTCTATCAATTCACTTTTATCTTTATTACCATGAAGAATCTCAACATTTGAAAGATTGCTTCTTGCAATTTTTGTATGTGCATCTTCAATGTCGGTATCTCGGCGAAATCCATTGCCCGTTGGCTCACCATCCAAAGCTCGAGCAGTATAGTAATCAAAGTAATAGCTTTCAAGTATTCCCCTATTGATTATTATCTTCTTCTTGGTAGGGACGCCCTCATCGTCTGCTAATGCGCTCATTAAGCCACCAGGCATTCTTCCGTCATCAATAATTGTAAGACTTTCTGAAGCTACCTTTTCGTTTAACTTATTAATCCATGGACTTCTTTTTTGATATATGAATTCGCCATTAGCGGCGCGTAAATAACTTGAGAATAGTCCGCTGAGATCTATCGGATCAATAATTACTTCGACGGTATGAGATCCCTTGATTCTCTCCGCTTCTGATGCATTTTTTGCTCTTCTATAGAGCTCTTGCCATAATACATCCCAATTTATATTCCGAAAGGTTGTTGAGTATGCTTTAACAATACCTTCGCCTCGTTCTTTCATGGCTTGAAAAAAAATGAAAACATTTGTAGCTTTATGACTAAAATTCACTCCCAGTGAATTCATTACATTAAATTCGAATTGAATCAACTTTACCTGACCACATGTGATTTTAATATCAGCTTCTTTGGCTTTATTTAAAAGAAAAGAAGCCTCTTTGATTATCTCTTCCTCATCCAGATATATCATATTCTTATCAAATATGTCTGTGATACTTCCAGAAATCTGGGTTGGTGGCGGTAACGATTCAAAATCCTTATCCTTTGGTGAAACTCTAGCCATTTTTATACTTTTCTCTACAATTTTTTTTATATCACTTATTTTGTTAATCATCCCTGAAGAGTAACCAATTCTTTTATCAATCACTGATTTTATGCCCAAACCCCGCCATTCATTGTTAATAAATCCAGAGAGACCTTCTCCTTCATAGTAAAATTTTTTCATTTTTACTTTTATCGTGAATGCTTCAATTTGGTCAGGCCAGTAACTTTCCGATTGCTTTATAGCGTATTGACTAATGTCTTCAACATCCATTCTGAGTTATCCTCCAACCAACATTTTGGCTCTTAGATAAGGTCCTCCAATCGAAACGGGAACAAAATTTCCGAGTCCTTTTCCACAAGAACGTCCGATAAGCTTAAAATCTTTGCTAATCATATCTACCGATCGAAGGATTTCCGTTATTTTACCACTTAAAGAAAAGCTCCTTAATAAGTTAGAGATCTGACCATTGTTTATTACGTAGCCGTAAAGAACCTTAGTTTCAAAACTTTTTCCCGCAGGATCGGCAGTTCCACTAATTGCCTTTAGTGCAAGAACGCCATTATTAGTACTTTCGATAATTTCTTCCAGTGATTGCTGACCTTTCTGTATAAATGTATTTGTCATTCTAACGAGGACTTTTTTGCTAAAATCTTGAGCTCTTCCATTTCCTGTCGGTTTCTGGTTCATTAACGATGCAGTTGTCAAATTTTGGAGAAACTTATTGAGATATCCATGATCGACTATAACAGTCCTTGCAGGAAATGTACCTTCGTTGTCAAAGGGAATCGTTCCGTATGCTCCTTTTATTGTGCCATCATCTACTACAGTAACCTTCAATGATCCTATTTTTACACCCAACATATTGATAGTAAAACCTCTATTGCTGAGAACTTCGTCTGCTTCTGAAGCATGTCCTATTGTGACATGCGCAAGAACTCCCGAGACAGAAGGATCTGCAATTACCGTGATATAACCACTAGGAGGTTTCCTAGCGTTAAGGAGCATTATGGCTTCTTTTGAGGTATTCATGCTCATTTCCTCAATTTTTCTGTTTGTTACTAATTCGTAACCGGCCGTTTTTCTTTCTGAAAAAAAGGAGTTTTGCATTTTTCCATTGGATCTTGCCACCGAATATCCAAATAAGCTTGTTCGTATTTCGTGCCATTCTATAAGAGAACCCAAAGAGTTTGATAGAATGTTAGTAGATACTTGCTCTTTATAGAATGTTGCAGCGTTTATGATTTTTGGGCTAAAATCTTTCTGAATTTTATTAATCGCCGTAATATCTTCAATCTTACTTCTTATATCTACACTTTTAGGATTAATTTTTACCGGTATTCCTAATCTACCTTTTATTAATCTGCTTTTGATCTCTATTTTTTTATGACTAAAAAAATTAGCTAATTTTTTAGCCGTTTTTATAGCTTTATTTGCGGCTTCTTTTAGATGGTACCAATCAGTATATGATGTTGAAGCGTATCCCCAGGTACCATTAACCATAGCTCGTATTACCACTCCCGATTTATTTGTTGAACGTATCTCCCCAACTAGTCCATTCTCTACCCTAACAGATAGCTCGTCTATAAACTCATAACGTACATCACAGAAGTCTACTTGACTACTTGTATATTCTACTAGTTCCTCTAAATAATTCAAAATCTACACCTATGCCAACATCACTTTAATGAAAACCGAATTTCGCAGGAATCTCTGAATCTCCTTCTCGATTTTCAGATATACGATTGTTAACACATGATAACATATCTTTAGGTATAAATAAAGCTTAATATTTTATTAAAAATATATTATATCCCCTTTAGTTAGACAGCGATATAAAAAACGACCTCGTGATAACGATGATGCCAGAATTTTTTAGCAAATATGAACTAGAAATTGCTGAAGATAAACTCAAAAAGATCAAAAAAATTCTCCAATCCTACATAAATGAAGATCCCGATATAAAATACATAACGATAGCAACGCAAGAAGGCTTTCCTCTAGTCGAGTCGGGGGATGATAAATATAGAAATGCAAACCTTGGAACTTTTGTAGCTATTTTCTTCTCTATGGCACGAAACATATCGAATTCGCTAAATATAGAGAGTGAATCCTTTATATCAATCGACTTCGGGAGACATAGATTTTATATTAAAGGTTTTGAGGATAAAATAGCTATAGGCATAGTTGCATCAAAGAGAAGCAGAATCAAGGCTAATAAAATTATATCACAAATTGTTGAGCAGGTAGTTCCTATCCTGGAGGAGAATTAGATTGAATATAACTGAAGTTAAATTCACAAACGTTTTTCAGAAATATCATACAAGAAAAATAACCCTCCGGGAGATTAAGTACATAAAAGAAATTCTTGAGAATCTATACTTGTCTTTTAAGGCAGCGTTGAGTAATATAATGGGACCAGCTATTGGTGCTTTAGAGTTAAGAGGTATAATTGAAATTTATAAATACTTCAAACGAGCAGGAAACTATGAATTTCTGATATCCAAAGAAAGAGTTATTAATACTTTAGACCCAATACTACTTTCTGCACTTCGAAAAAATCTAGGTGACAGTCTAGCGATGGATGTTCTGTTTCTATCTTTAGTAGCCTCAGGAATAGATGACACTATTGAGAACCTATACAGGCTAACAAAAAAGGATATCAGAATGTACTTTCACTCAGTCTCTACATTACATATAGCTTATAACGTTATGTTAGAACATTTCAAGAAAATTACTGATAGTAAAATATATCACTCTTTTTCCATAATGTCTGCTCAGACAATTGTCGATTTAATAAGATCTCTGTTAATAGAATCTGAGTTCTACGATAAGATCCATAATTTTATTCGTAACAATAACTTCAAGGGGTTTCTTACTGAACTAATCCTCTTTTTTAATAGAGTGTTTAATTATATAATCTCATTTTCGCTGAAAGAAATAGTCAACAAAGATGGTAAAAAAAGATATGAGCTAAGTTTTAGTTTGGCATGTCCTTTCGCTACATTTACGCATCCTAAAGAGAGCATTGGAGGTGCTTGTACTCTTGGGCTAATGCTGATCGCTATACTGACAATATACGGTTTCGAAGTTACAGCTATAGAATCTACACTCTTTGGAGGGGGAAGTAGAGCAACAATTTTTTTCTTTAAAATTTAAAAGATAAAAAAAGTAAAATAATATTGCTATTTTCTGGAGTGTGACTCTATAATGAATGCTATCGAAAGGATTGCTCTTATTGGACAAATCATTTATTTAGCAATACTTCTGACCGGATCCATTTTTCTTGCAATATATGGTTCTTACGAAATTCTTGCTTACGGAACAATACTTTCATTAGTCTCCTTAGTTTTAATTGCACCAAAAACGATCTCCGAACGGGCTAAAATAGTCAAGGAAAAAATAATGCATCTAAAAGAGCTCATTGCAATTGAAGATATAATTCCTCTAGATCCAATAACAGCGCTAAGGCCTGTGAGATTTAGATTGAAAATAAAGAATCCACTTAAAACATTCGGTTTACGGCTTCGGTTTAGAAGTTATGACTATATTAATCCATCGTCCCTAGATCTTTTTATAGCTCCTGGAGAGAAAACCGAGAAGGAAATTATAATTGTACCTTCGGGTTCTGGTAGACGAGAATTCTCCGTGGCAATAGCACCTTTATTTGACGAAAACAACAATCTGATTCCATCACATGAAGCTGATGATGTCGAGGATCAGAAGTTTGCATATGTTGCAGATGAACCTGTAGCTGGAGGATTATCATCCAAGCAGAGGAGCATACTAAATTCCATCATAAGATTTGCATTGTTCTTCTCAGCATCAGGTTTAGTTTATCTATCTATCTTGCAATTAAGCGGCCTAGAGACTTTGCTATTTATTCTAACACAAGTAATGCCCTTAGTAATGATTCTACAAGTCCCTGCACTTATGTTGCTTTTCTGGCTTGAAAAGAGACTACCAGAGAAACCATCTTTTATATTTGAGGAGGAAGAATAGATGCAGACTTTCGAGATCCTAAAAGCTTTTGTTTTAAAAGAAATCAGAAACATTAAGAAAAACTGGCTATTTGCAATAGTACTAGCTCTTGTTTATGGACTTGAAGCGTATTTTATACAGGGTGAAATACTCGCAGGTCATGGAGATTATAGGCCTCTAATATTCATCCCCGCGCTCGCAGCAGTTGTATTTGGACCACTATTTGGCGGTATTGTGGGCGGATTCGGAAATTTAACGAATGATATAATAAATAAATACATAGTAGAAGGTAAAGCCCTGCACATAGGTCATCTTGTTGGATTTTTAGGAAATTTTATAGGTGCTTTTGTAGTCGGATTGCTAAGCGTCGATATCCGATCGGAACAATATAAATCTTTGCTCGATAGAGAAGCTCTGAAGGATTATACTTGGAATGTAATTTCTAGTTCGATAGGACTTGGGGCAATAGCTGGAGCAATTATTGGTTTCGGCTTATGGCTTGTTGGAAAAGTGCCATATGAGATTGGCGTGAGCATCGCTGGGTCTATTATGTATTGGAATAGTTTATTTATGCTCCTACTCTACGTAGTGTTTCCACTATATGCAATTATTGAAAAGAGAAATTATCTTAAAATGAAGAAGGAGAAGGAATTCCTAAGGAAAGTAGAGGTAGTTAAAGGTCCTGAAGATGCTTTTGCTACTATCGAAAAAGGAGAAATAATCGAAGGCGATCCAATAGAACGTGAATGGTTTATTGTTGCATTACGGGTAAAAAATAATTCTGCGGGAGAGCAACGATTTAGAGTTGAACTTATAGGACCTGATATAATACAACCTTCTGTAAAGTACACCCGTAAAATTAAGGAAGGGGAGTATGATGACATAACTTTTTCGTTATATCCGTTAGGAAGTGGTGAGAGACATTTTAGGGCCAGAATAATTCCCTGGGTAGATACACTCGAGCGTGTGAAGGAAAATATCAGGCAAAAGGATAACGAGGTTTTATTTGAGTTAAAATATAAAGCTAAACCAGAAGCGTCAGCAAAACTAAGTTCTATCACTTCCATGGTCGGAATGTTAGCGCTTCTAGCCTTATTATTCAAAGGGATATATGATCTAATTAGTGGTGGCGCCGTTACTGGTTTTACGGTTGCGCTGGCGTTCTTCTTTGCAGAGATTGTCCTTATTATTATATGGTATATCTGGAAGAAAAAATCATTAGCTACTGAGTAATCTTGCCTAGTAAATGATCAATAATTCCTTTTTCTTTTAATTCATATTTATCTATATTTTTAATAAGAAGAATAATAACTAATTCTTGTTCTAAGTTACTAAGGTGTAGAACATGTTCCATGTGGCAATTATCGGTACTGGGCGAGTTGGTAGTGCTATTGCTTATACACTTCTTTGGGAAAGACACATCGATGAAATATCTTTAGCAGATACTGCACCAAAAGTTGCTGAGATAACAAAAGAGGAACTGTCTCATGCTATTTCTTCACATGGCTATGATGTGAAAATAAATGCGTATGATCATAGTAAATATATTCAAGACGCAGATTTAATTATTATTTCTGCGGGTTTTCCGAGAACACCAGATATGTCACGAAGAGATCTTGCAGATAAAAATGCTACGATAATTAGGGATATCATCGAAAGCACGATTGATAACAACCCTAATGCCTGGTATTTCGTTATTACGAATCCTGTTGATGCTATGACAACACTTGCGAACTCTATTGCTGACAGAAAACACCCTGTCATTGGTACTGGAACAAACCTAGAGACATCTCGTTTTAGGATTATATTATCAAGAGAATTAAAAGTACCGATTCATCTAGTAGAAGCTTATGTTGGTGGAGAGCATGGTAGAGCTGCAGTCTTTCTTTGGAGTCTTGTAAAAGTAGATGGTATGCCTCTAGAAGATTACTTGAATAAGTCTGGAATAAGTTTTAATAAAACGGAATGTGAAAATTATGTACTAGAAATTAGTAAAGAGATAATAAGAGTAAAAGGAGGTACTCAATACGGTCCAGCTGGTTCATTTATTGAGATAATCCGGGGTATCTTGCTTAATACTGGAAAAATTGTTAGTTACTCTCGACCGATGAATTTTGATAATATTCCTGAGCCAGTATATGTAACAGTTCCAGCTAGAATTTCTAGATCACGAAGTATAGATTTATGGAATGTGCTTTCTAAATATGAAAAAGAGAAAATACATGAAGCGGCAAGAGTGATCTATGAAACTTATAAAAAGTCAAAGATTGCTGCTGGAATTTAGTGCAGTCTACGTTTTCCTATATTTATATGATGCTTGTTATAACAAATCACTTTTTATATGGAGCCTAAGGACAATAGATAACCCTTGTAGCTCCCTTTCTTAATCTGAAATTAATACTATATCCTAAACCTTTTGGTTCATAGCTTTCCGCAATAACGATATCAACTTTTTTTGGATCAATTTCTCTTAGTAATTGAAACAGATTATGAGCGATTGTAGGAAAATCGTGGCTCATTCCAGTAATTATACACTTTGGAGGGGGTTCTAAGATACTCTTAAGCACCTTTGCAGTTTCTTCAGACACTAAAAATTGTACTCTTTTGCCTTCGGCAAGGAAAGCTTTATAAAGCTTAGTACAATTCTTTAGGAAACAGTCTCGCTTACCTTCTATAAATATGAGTTCAACATCTGGAACATAATGAGCATACTTAATACTAGGTATTTCTAAGGCTTCTTCTTTAGTTTGTGCTTGTAGCGCAGGATGGTATTCAACTTTTTCACCGAGGATTCTTTCTAAATCCTCCTTAGGAATAGGACCTGGTCTCAAAATCATCGGCGGCTTGCTATATAGATTAAGTATTGTAGATTCTATTCCAATCGAAGATTCTCCAGCATCAAGGATAATATCTACCTTTCCCATGAAATCATCAATAGCATGTTCGGCGCTTGTAGCACTTGGTTTCCCCGAAATATTAGCACTGGGTGCTGCTAATGGGGTCCCCGAAAATTCGATCAATTTTAATGCTACAGGATGAGCTGGCATTCTAACTCCGAGACTATCCAAGCCTGCTGTCATTATATCAGGAACAATCTCACTTTTTTTGAATATTATTGTAAGCGGTCCAGGCCAAAAATGTTTTATTAGCCTTTCTGCTTTCTGTGGAAAATCGGAAACAATTTTTTTTGTCATCGATATACTAGATACATGAGCAATAAGAGGATTATCTGGAGGCCTATTTTTTGCAATAAAAATTTTCCTAACAGCATTTTCGTCTAATGCATTTGCACCAATACCATACACGGTCTCGGTTGGAAAAATTACAAGTTTACCTTCCTTTATTGCTCTTGCCGCGAATTTTAAGATCTTAGTATCGGGATTTAATGGATCCACTCTAAAGATCTTAGTTTCTTTCACAGTTCATCCCTTCTAGTCATTTTTCTATAAATATTGAGCTGAATGATTAATACCTTATAGTTCTTCGGCTCTAATCCAGCCAACAAGAGGCTTCGTAAGTACGCCGGCTAATATACCTATTATAACTGTTACAATTGTTCTGAAAACTAGGAATTCAACTCCGAGAAATACTATTTCTAAAGGAACTCTTATTGGGCCCATTAGAGTTTGAGCTGTGAGATAAGAAATCAGTATATCTTCCGTTGCTCCTTTCTTTCTCAAAACCAGAACTATCGGAAATATGCTATAAACAGGACCTGGAGTTATTATACCTATAGCGGTAGCGATAGCATAGTTATAGATACTATTTCTATTGGGATCAAAAACTTTTAAAATTAGCTCCTTATCAATGTAAAGATCTGCCAATGATGCTAATAGTGCAGCAAATATGAAAATAAGGAAAACATCCATAAAGTTCTGAATTGATACCTCAATTGCAATTGAAACCATGTTTGGCAATGTAATGTATAGAAGGACATAGCTCCCTAGAACTATTAAAACAAAAATTAGAACACCTACGATCTCCATTTTATCCATAACTACCTCCTCACCCTAATAATGTTAAAGTAAATTCGCCTAATACACCAGCAATGATGCACAATAGTATAGAAATGATCAACCTTGATATGAAGAATCTCCATCCTAGTATGTTTATTTCAACAAACATTCCTTCAGGTACATCTATTAACTGCTGGGAAAAAATTAAAACTAACGCTACACTTATTGAGGCTCCGTTGTCTAGTAGAAACTTTGCTATCGGATAGATGATGTATCTAGGTCCTGGAAATAGAAAACCTAATATTGTAGCTATCAGTATACCAATCGGAAAAGATGCTGATGAAAGATATATTTCTATAATTTCAGGACTTAACATTACGTACAATACTCCAGTTAATAACATCGCTACAGATAAAATACTAAGTCCAGATATGATCAACTTTATTGCATTCTTTAACGCCACTTTTGTTTCCTCTTTTTTCTTTAAATACGAGAGACCATAAAAACTCAAGGTGATGATAATTAGGATTATGTAGATATCTGTACTAGTGAGCATCTGGAACCCCCTGAACAATTTTACTTGAACTCATCTTTTAATAGTTATAATCTCTGTCCCTTACTTTAAACTTTGTTAGTAAAAAATGATACAAATCAGATTTTTAAAATTAGTCTCCATGTATTTAAGAGCCTAGATTTATAGTAAGCACCTGCCCCATAGATATTCCCTTAGATCATAAAATACCAATCTTTGATTTTTCGCCGAATTCCGCACAATTAATACAAATTCGATCAGGCTAAATAAGCTCTGATTTTCAATACAGACATTAGATTCCTGAATCCGACCTTTATGATCTAATAAAACGCCATAAGTAAGTCCATAAATCTCATCTTTAATCAGAAGAGCGATACCATCGGAAATCTCAGCTTGTTTCTCTATTTTTATGTTTAAATTCTTTAGAAATGTCAAATCAAAAGTTGTCGTTTTTCGGTTTATAAATTCTAAAATTGCCTTTAATTCTTCATTTGATAAAATCCTAATAAGAAAAACAGGAATATAAATAGGAAAATGGCTTTGAAGGATCATAACCCCTTTGTAATATCCGTTGTTATGAATCATAAATTCATAATTCTCTATGAATATTCTCCTGGGTAATACTACTTTCTCGAAATCCTGCTTTAAAAGCTTAGGTTTTCCATCTATAATTATGGCGGATCTCAGCTTTTTTGGAACTTTAAGATCTAAGACTAATATATCCCCTTTCTCGAGTTCTATGTTTTCCCGCTTCGGTATGAAAATTCCTTTTGGAACACTCTTCCAGCTCTTAAATTCGAATAATAAGGGGGGTCCCTTTGATGTCGGCTTGTATAGAACCTTCATAAAAATCACGAGTTACCCATATATAGGTATGTATGTGATTAAAACTATATGATCTATTACCTCAACGGTCATATCTTCGCTTATCTTGAGTTTTTTCTTTTTTAGAAGCTCCTGCACATCAGATAATAGGTTCTTCTCTGAAAGATCATAAGTACCTATCGGGTTCCCTAGATAGAGAACTTCATATGTTGCCATGATTAACACCGTAATAGAAGAGAAGACCTCCGAGTTAGCGGAGAGATGCTCCCCTCTCTGACAGGGAAGCTATAGGAATTTCCAGTTCCGTGTATCTCCGCTAAGTGGAGGCTGATTATATTAAGTTAATGTATAAATTTAAATTTATCGTTTAATTGTATTCTATAATACGTCAATTTATTGGTGTTGTAATAAATGGAAGCTCAAGAAGATTTACTAATGAGAAGTTTATTTAGCCTAACTGGCGGTTGGGGAGCTGAAATCATTCTCGAATCATATAAAAAATTCCCATATGAATTAGCAAAAATTGTTAACTATATTGTTGATAATAAAAGAGCATATCATCGTGAATCTATGGCCAAGGCGATAGCACTCTTCTTTACGGCTACACCAAAAGAGTTTACGCAAAAGGGTAAGGGGGAAGTTATTTGTGCAAAATTGAGGGATTTCTCTTGGGCTCTTGTACAAAAGCTACCCATTTATTTATTATATGAGGTATGGGCGCAAATTAAGACGATAAAAGGTAAAAATGCAAGGCCGGGATCTTTCCGGAGTGCAGTTATGCACAAACTTATAACAACAAACAAAAACGCGATAATTAGAGAGATGATTGTAAATCCTAGCAAGTTTAAATATCTAATAAAGGGCCTCAAAATTCCAACAAAAACTTTCAAAGGCAGAGAGATTAAAAATGAAAACCTCCTTTTAATAAATAATTGGTTAAATAAGAAATATCGACCTTGGAAGGAGATTATAGAAAAGCCTGAACTAATTAGAAAACTAAGAATACCTCTCCATATTGTAATCCAACATTTTCCTCGGGAAGAGGATGCTTTATTAAAGCTTGCCGAAATCGCTTCTCCAGAAGAATTTGTCAAGCATATTGTATTCTTCGAGAAATATCTAGGACAAGATCATCCTAAATTAAAAAAATTAATTGAGGAAAAAATGAAAGTTGTTAAAGGTGCATATAGACTAGAGAGAATTAAAGATCATCTAAAGGAGCAAGTTGCTATCTCTGAAGATCTTATTCGTCAAGCCGCTGCCCGTGAAGCAGATGCTATAATCCCAGGAAACTATAGGTATATTGGAATTATCTTAGACGTTTCCGGATCTATGTTCCAAAGCTTAAATGTGGGTAAGATTTTAGTGGATTTTTTCACAAAGGCTAAGAGAAAATTTCAGATTGTAGCCTTTAACAATAAAGCATGGGATGTCAAGTCCAATGAAATAGAAATGTTATCTCCTGGGGGAAGTACCAGTATCGGATGTGGGTTAATTAAGATATCAGAACATAATCCAATGGATCTAATAATTTTAGTTTCTGATGGAGGTCAAAATACACCCCCAGAAATCAGTACTGGAATGAGATCTATTCTAGATAAATGGAAAAAAATACCATCTTTTGTAATCTTCTGGCTAGAGGGTGAAAGAAATCTAGAAGCACTTAACGAAATAGCAAGTATGACTCAAGCATTCATTTTTGATGTTCCCCGCAAAATTGAACCTGTAAGATTAGAGAGACTCCTATCTAATTCATTACAGACCGTCTTTGAAGCTCTTGTACATATGCATGAAATTATTGGTGAAATTTTATCTACAGAGATCCCACTAAGACCCAAAGAAACGAAAAAGAAAGGTTTCATTTTAACTTTAATAACCTAAGAGGTGTTCGTATGGTTCGAATTCTCATGTTAGGTACTGGATCCCTTGGTTCGCAAATAGCTTTAATGATAACAAAACTTGTAGATGATTTCGTTCTGGTTGATAAGGATATCGTTAATCCTGAAAATTTACAAAACTCTTTTTTTCCTCCAACATATTTAAAAATGCCAAAAGTTGTTGCTTGTAAATTTTTTCTGGAAAATTTAGGTTCTAATGTTTCTTCGATTCATCACAGGGAGATTATATCCTCTTCAGAAATTGACAAGCTATTTGAAGAGTATAACATAGATCTAGCAATATGTACCTTTGACTCTATCGAATCTAGAAAGATTGTATTAGGCTCCAAATTTTCGGATAGAATAATATTCGCTGGACTTGCTCCAGACTTTGCTGAAATTATTTGGGGAAATAAATATGCAATTAGTGGAAAGACTCCAGATATACATACCTTATGTAGTCGACGTGAAATTTACCCTTTGTCAATAATCGTGGCCTCATATACGGTTAATATAGTAGATGTTTTCCTTGCACAGAAGAAAAGGATCTCAGCAAAAATTCTCAAAACTAAAGATAAAATTATGATAAAATACGAAGTTTAAATCCATATGGCCCTTGGTGGTAAGATTGCAAGACCAAATCGATGTAGCTGCAGAGCTAATTTCCAAATCTAGGCATTTAATAGCACTAACAGGATCGGGTATCTCTGCTGAAAGCGGAATTCCTACATTCAGAGGTAAGGATGGTTTATGGAACAAATATAGACCTGAAGAGTTAGCTACATTTGATGCCTTTATTAGAAATCCCAGAATTGTATGGGAATGGTATTCATGGAGAATTAACTTGATATTAAATGCAAAACCAAACCCAGCACACATTACGCTAGCGGAACTAGAACATATGGGCATTCTAAAGCGATTAGTAACCCAAAATGTAGATGATCTTCACGAAAGAGCAGGTAGTAAAAAAATCATAAAACTTCATGGAGATATTCTTGTAACGAGATGTATTTCTTGTGATTACAAAAGCAGATTGAAGGCACCACCTAATGAAATTCCACCTAAATGCCCCAAATGTGGAAATCTCTTAAGACCCGGTGTTGTTTGGTTTGGAGAATCGCTTCCAAGCCATGCAATATCAGAAGCCCTTAAGGAATCAAAAAATGCGGATGTAATGTTAGTTATAGGTACTAGTGGTGTAGTATATCCTGCTGGATATCTTCCCATAGCTGTGAAAGAGAATAAGGGCTCTATTATCGAAGTAAATACCGAGGAAACCATGATTACTAGATATGTAGATGTTTTCCTTCAAGGAAAAGCCGGAGAAATTTTACCACAGATTTTAAAAACCTTACAGAATCTATGATGTCTTCTAAATCATGCACATAAAATTAATAAAAATATTTTAGATATGCTTCTAGTAAAGTTTGCGGAAGCCGTATTTTCTCATGTTTATCAAAGTCTCTTTAATCATTATTTCTGGGAGTTCTGTAACACTATCTATCGTAAGAATTTTATCAGCGTATTTTCGAATATTACCTAGCACTTGAGGATTAGTCGATATGATAAAGAGATTCAATTTACCTTTAGTCATCTTCAGTAATTGATTGCAGATTGTACCAGCAGTACTTAAATCATCTAAGGAATCCATTGTGTCAGTAAATATGAAGATGACCTTTCGGGAATCTCTTAAAAATTCATCAGAAATGGTTCTCAGGCCCCTGTCTAAAGTTGTAAAAATCATGGTTCCTCCAAGATTATATGGGTAGAATCTTCCAAAATGAATTTCCTCCTTGGGCGATTTAATAATTGTATATTCGGTTCCGAAACCGATCACCGAAACTTGCACCATATTATGCTCTAAAAGGGGTCTTATTGCCTCTAGGAAAATTATTGCACTTTGCATAACGAGATTTGCAGGCTGACCTGACATACTACCGCTAAAATCAAGGTGTAGGATTATATCCATTTTTGGAATCGTTTTTTCGAAACCTTGGAAGGCCAATGGAGCAGGCAAATCTCTTGTAAAACTCCAGATATATGCATCAACTAGCTTTTCCTCGAAGATATCACCCCATCTACTTGATTTCTCTTTGTAATCAATCTTCAGTCTTTCAAAATTCTTCCTTAACTCAAATATATTTTTTAGATATTTCTTCACAGTCTCAAGATAAAATAGATAATCTCTTGCTTCTGGATAGATCATTTTTACAGATCCGCTTCCTCCATAGATTCCTTTCGGACGATTTTTCGCGCCGTAAATCTGTAGATAATCCTGAAGCTTTTTATAAAACGATCGAATAAGTTTAGATGATTTGAGATTAGCGGTGATTTCCTCACGTACAATTTTTGGCAGATGACCAAATAGTTTGTCTACCAGCGCATCTAAAGATTCTCTCAATGCGAGTAATAATGGTGGAACTTCCTTTTCTGCGTAGCTTTCAAGAAAATCAAAAGCCTTTTTTGTGCCGTATATCTTCTTAATATGTTCGTTGATTTTTATAAACAAATATAAAGAAGCAGAGAGAGAATCCATATAATCTTTACTTTGTTTTGCTGTTATCAATATACGAAGTGTTTCGGCATCAAAAAGATCCATAATTAGTTGCCTTGATTGTGGCGGAAGGTGAACTATTAAATTTTCTAAATCACCGATCAGACCTTTTACAAAAGCTAGAATCACTTGTAGAACGAAGGAATAAGGATTGATTCTGCCTTGTTTAGATTCGGTTATCATTCCTGATGGAGAATTAAAGCATAATGAGATAAATTTGAGGAACTGTGCTTTGGAGGGATATACTAAGGAATATAGGAATTCAATTCTACCATCTTCTATTATATTTAGTAAATCTCTTAATAGTATGTTTTCGCTTTCTCGTAGGTATCTGTGTAACGCATTTATAAACCTAATTAAGTTAAAGTTACTAAAAATAATGTGAGCTTTTTCATGGGCAACTAATCCCTCTACTAACATTTCAATATTTTTTTCTGGAATATTTTGCTGATACAAGTTATCTATAAATTCTTTATTTAAGTAGATAACTTGGCCATCAGTCCAAGCAGGGCTGGTTGTAACAAGCGGCGATGCTATAACAACAGGAATGCTAGCTGCCAATTTCGAAAATTCGTAAATCTCTTTTGGTCGTTCGACGCCTAATTCTTCATCGGGGTATATGGTTAATCTATTTTGTTCTTTGGAAAGACCTATTGGAGGATACTTTACTAGTTTAGGGGATCTTGGGAGCTCGATATCAATTCTTATTCCGATTTTCTTGGGCTTTTCCCGGCTTATATCAGTCACTTCTTTATCAGATCTTTCTAAAGTTGGAATTTTCTTAGTTTTGGAGTGAATATTAAGAGCTTCTCTTATTTGTGAAAGTATTTCCATTCTAGTTTTTTCAGTCCTTATGTTCCTTATGATAGAAATAAATTGATCATTTATGTTCGAAATCATTGATTTAATTGTATCATCGTATCCATTTGTTAATACTTTATTGATAGAGTTAATTACTTTTTTCCTTATAGCTTGGATGTCATATTTGGGACCCATAACATCATTTTTAATTACTTTGAACTGAGGAAGGAGAATATAATATAGTGATATTCCCGTAATATATCTCGATAATTTCTCCGCAATTTCTCCATCGAACTCTATTTTGCTAGGCATCAATTCTTTTCTTAAGAGCATACTTGGATTATTAAATAAAATATTGGAAATTTTTACGTATGTTTGATGAATAACCTCAGTAAATATGCTTGATACTAAAATTATAGATAGCCGCAATAAGATCTTTTTTAACTCAAGTACAAAGGCTAATTTATCCGTTATTGATTTATCTGGATTAAACTTTAAAATTGATGTGATTAATATCGATATAAGGGTCATGGCTTCATCTCGGGCATTAAATTTTGAAGCTTTTTCTATAAAATCGAGAATATAGCCTACTAGATTCTCTAGTTGAAAGCTATCTTTAATTAATGAAGAAATTATTTTGTCTATTGTATCACTTAATGCTATGATATCATACTCTAGGTAGGAACTCAAATCGAATTTCCATTCAACTCCCCGGAAAAGATCTATCAAACTCTTGTATACAAGCCAAACTAAAGTTTTATTATCATAATCGAAATCTATGAAATCTGCTTGGTTTAAGTCGTCCAAAATTTGTAGTAAATCTTCATATGATTTAATTATAGAAAATGGAATCGCGTTAAGTATTTTTCGAATCTGATCGCTGAAATTTCTTATTTTGTATATCATTGTATTTAGTTTCTCAATGAATTCATTAACAAAGTAATTGTCTTTTAGTACTAATAGCCTTCCGAAGAATTTTCTCGGTTTATCATTTAATTCATTTGAGTCCCTAAGATTAAGCAACATGGGAGGTAAACTCACATCAATTCTATAGAATTTTTCAACTATTAAATCTCTGCCAGAATGAATCTCATAGTATAACTCGTCATAATCTTTAGGAGAAATATATAGGGTAAATCTATCAAAAATATTAATGAGCTCTTCTTGTAAATTCTTTGCATTGACTTTCAATGTAAATGCATTTACGTTTTGCCTTATATATTTTGACTCAACATCACTAGGGAAGCCTTTTTTGAATAGTAAACTCATCTTCTGAAAAGATAGAGCCAATTTTGTGCTAAATTCATCTTTAGTTTTCTGGAGTTCAGAAGTCTCAACTTCTCTCTGATGTTCTTCGCTTTCTTTTATTTTTTGAGCATATCTATTTCTAAGTTTATTTTTCAACTGACGTATTAATTCACTATTCTTGCTTGTTCTCTTTCTATATCTAGTTTTTCTTTTTCGTAACACATCTTTAATTTGATTAAGTAGCTCCACACGCGTACCAAGATATGATCCTCTCCTTCTTATATTTTCATCTGACAGAAACAACTCTAGCTTCATTGAGGTTACGACTTCTTTAATTAAATTTTGAATTATACTTTTGTTTATGCTAATATCATTCCTCAAATTATCTGTGCTCAATCTAATATGTTCCACAATTCCTTGTTCAATAGTATCTACAAGAACCTGAGCTATAGGATCCAGTTTGTTCTTCATTTTTCGAAAAATATCCCTCGAAAAGATCAACAAATCATCATATGCCCAGGGATACTTTCCGCTTACAAGAAAAAGAAAAACCCGAATGATTTCTGATTCATTTATGCTCTCATTATTGATTGCGTTCAGGATATACTCTAAAGATTCTTTGAGAAAGCTACGTTCTATTATAGAAATTGCCGCTTCAGATGGATTTAAAGTCTCTCCTAAGCTTCTAAGTACCTTTTCTCGATCCAATTTTAAGGCATTCAGTTTCTCGCAAATAGTTCCATCAGTATGCACCCAAAGAGTTTTTCGGCTGTCGAAATGAATTCCTTTATTATGATATGGACATTTGAGTTCCATTATGTTCGCCCCGATGCTTCCATCTACGCAAATATAAGCTACGGATAATTCAACTATAAAAAATGCCTAGACCAATAAAGGATACACTAGGATTTCCCATTTGCTAGTAATTTGTCTTTGGTGCTTGCAATCATTAGCCATAAAAAGCCTATAATTTTATCATATATGAAAGATATTTAAAGTTAAATCCCAAGAGGCTACAGATTTCAATATTATTCTATATTGAGAACTCACGTGAATACAGAATACACGCATACTGGTGATTTTAAGATTACTTCTGTTTAATAGAAATTAAAAATAGCATATTATTGGCTGAAACTTTTTGTTAATACAAAGTGAGTCAAACTGTATCATTTTGTCTCAATCCTCGAAGTGCTATGAGGTATGCTGATGCTGTATGTCTATCCAATCCAAGTTTTTTCGCAATTTCTTTGTGTTCATTAGAACTTGTATTTCCCGAACATACTTTTCCAACCAATATCGGATGCTGGAAGAACATCGCAGTTTTTGCCGAACGGAGCATTCTGTGGGAAGCAATCTTAGACAGCCACGCCGTGCTTAGTAATTTCTTCGCTTCTGCATCACTAACACTGAATGGTAAGGTCAGAGTCAGATAATTCATGGGGAAGCCCCAAGATAAATCTTATAAAGGAAAAAAATATTTAAGAATTAATGATGGCCCCCAGTTTCCGAGATCCGTAGGTCAAAGACCTGTGGTGGGGGCTGGGGGAGACCGTGATGACTCCAACCGTGCCAGATACCATTTGATACGGATTGATACATGATGACACTGTTGAGAAGAACGGTAAATAATCCTTTAGGGAAATCTAGAGAGAATATCCTCAATTTGAGGACTGCCGATGAATTTCGATAAAATTCCGAGAGATATTATTCCTTCTCTTATATGGTTCCAGCCAATCTGGTGATTCTTCATAAATCTAAATAACGCATCAATTTTTCTATTCTTCCAGATTTCAACTAAATTATCTGGAAGATCTCCCGATATTATCTGATAAACTGATGCCCTAGCTCTATCGACTTCTATTTTTGGTTGAACTCTTCCACGAAAACTTAGTATGGAGTTCACTGCAAGATACATGCTTCTAACACTAATAGGACAAATCTCCCCAGAGTATTCTAGGTTTCTTCTTAGTGATCTTAAAAAAGCGACGATGAATTCTAAAAATACCATAAAATCGGGATCCGTTGTGATGTCCTGGTAATTTTTACTAGCATTTAGCATCGAATAAACAATTTTTACTTCATCTTCTAATGGATAATAATCGAACCAGATCCCTGCAACTCTTTCTAATAAAGAATCGGGTATTTCATTTGCTCCGACATATGTTGAAGGATTCCCCGCAAAGAAGATGTAGAAATTTTCATGGGCAGATTTATTAAAAATGGAGTCAATCATCTCATTTAGTAGTATTGTAAATTGCGGCGGAAGTGAGGTTAATTCGTCGATAAAGACTATTCCGCCTTCATCGATCATTCTCTTTAAATGCCCAGGTTTTCTAAGATATTGCCCTCCAATCAATAATCGTCCACCTAAGAGATCCAATTTTGTTACATTTGCGGAACCGGCCACATATAGCGCTTTTATATCTATTTCTCTGATATCCTGCTTAAATTCATCAATATCTCTTAAATTTATGATCTTGGATCCATTATAGTATACCTCTAGATACCTTCTCATAATTTGGAGACCTACATAACTCTTGCCCGAACCTGCAGGACCTACCATAAAAACAGGTATTCGCTTTTCTACGAAAGACCATAAAATCTCAAAACGCTCATTCGGACTCATATTTGTCAATAATGTACTTATACGCAGGGATATCATAAAAATCCTCTCAGCCTATCTTATCGTAAAAATTCTTTTTAGACTTTTAATCACTCAATATAAAGAAAAATATATTGAAAAATATATAATACTCATAATTTCCTTGCAGCTTCTCTAAATGTAAGGATCTCGAGTTTATAGCGTGATTTTCTGTAGATATACAGGTCCGGAGACAGATTTCTCAAAAGCTTAACCATGTTATCTTTCTCTTCGGTTATGAATATTTCCGAATTTATAATCGCTGATGAAAGGATCGAACAATCAATATAATCTTTGTGAAATTTATGTAATTCTGTTGCTATGTAATCGACTTCATAGGAGTAAAATGGTATGATCTCAAATTTACTTCCATGTGTGAGATAAAATAAACCTTCACTAAAAAATTCAAGTAGAGAAGGTACTTTCTTTGCTAGTTTTAATACTTTCCATTTTACCTCCAAAATACTAAGGGAATTTATATATAGATTATTTTGCTTAGACCAGAGACTTAATTTTTCTTTTAAATCGGGGATTGCCACATCTATTCCAAATATTGGGAGAATATATGTTGTATCCAGTAGAATCTTCTTCATACAGACAACCTTTTATTGATCTCATCTCGAATTTCTTTTCTTAGTTTCTTTAGTTCCTCTAACGTTAATCGTACTTTTTTTGGTCTATTTAATAGCTCCTCTAGTGAATAAATTTTCTTTATTATAATTGCGTTTGGGCGTCCTATTATAGCTACATAGTCTCCTGGTTTTATACCAGCGATGTCTCTTTCTGGTTTCTTTAATACAATTTCTCCCTTTTTACCCACCTTAGAAATACTCGCCATGATGAATCCCATTGTAATTTCTGAAAAATTGTAGTTTTTCGGAAATATATAAATCTATCTGAAAAACAGAGTTCCAAGGGTGTTTTTGAGTAATTTTGTTTATCTAGAAATATAAGTTAGAACTCGAATATTAGATATTTGTCCAGCGTGCTCAAGATTTTTCCGCCTTTCTTCTTGTAAAATTTAACTGCTTTAAGATCAGGAAATGTTGTGAGTAGTGGCTTTTTACCTTTTCGCTTTAAATCTCTTATTGCCATATCTAAAAGAGTCGAACCCAAACCTCTTCCCTGATATTTGGGATAAACTGCAAAAAGTTCTATGAAGCCGACATCGTCTCTATTTCGATACTCTTTTGGCACCCAAGGAACAGATTTCCCCCGTACATTAGAATTAAGAGCAATTATTCCAATAATTTCTTCATTCTCAAAAGCGATAAAAACTTCATCCAATTCTTTAGTTAGACGCCATTTTAAGAAAGGTTCATAGTAAAATTTGAATTTTTCAAATGAATTTTCTTCGGAAACTTTTGGCTTTTTTTCCTTCGGTATCCACTCCAGTTTCGGATATGCTCCATTTGTTGAAATATAGATTCTATACATTAAATCTAAGATTTTATCGATGATTTTAAGCCTCTCCGATTTCTCTATTCGTTTAATTATCATAAAAGTCCCTTAGAGAGCTTCTAGAACATATTAGATTTTGTGAAATAAAATTTTTTGATCTATATGGATGCAATCTTTTATATTATAACTAACTTATATATAATTTTGCTGCATTTTTTGCATAACGAAAATTTATTTTCCTATAAGGATGGAGTTGAGAATTTTGGGAAAATTAGGTAAAAAAGTCATCCACCCAGAAGATGTCGAAACTCAAGTTTTTGATTGGGGAACGATAAAATGGACAAGCACACCAAAAGTAACGAATGCTGAAAGGTTTACTTTTGGGATAGTCATACTCCTGCCAGGAAAAGGTCATACAAAACACAATCATCCGGGTGTAGAAGAAATCTTATACGTCGTATCTGGGAAAGGAGAGCAGTATGTTGAGGGTGCCGAGCCCGAACGAACAGAAATTAGAGCCGGGGATACTATACATATACCTCCTGATGTCTACCATGAAACAATAAATACTGGATGGGAACCATTAGTGCTTGTAGCTGTCTATGCACCACCAGGCGCTGAGGAAGACCTTAGAAAAATTGCAGATAAGGTATTACCGCCAGGAAAGAACCCAGAAATTTCAGGGATTTAAGATTATTACTTCTACCTTTCTACTTTTTTTACTATTAACTCTAAGACAATTTCCAATTTTCCCGAAAAAAGAATTATTGTACCGGGTATTTGTATCGAATGTTCTAATTTTACTGATATTACTAAGAAGAGCGTTGAAAAGAGCTTACCAAAAAACTATAGCTATTTTTATTTTATTTCAGAATAAATAGCTAAACTTTAAAAATAAGTAAGAGCAATTAATATAATTGAAAATAAAGGGCATACTGGGTGATTATTTGAAAAAAATTTACCCTATACTCTTTCTTCTCCTAGTTAGTGTCTTTACTATACCATATTTTGCAAAACCTAATCAGTCAAAAGAATTTCAGATTAAAGAAATCTCTCTTTTATGGTCTTCTCCCAGATATTCTTCAGATCCATATGGTCTGAATGTTGCGGATTTATATCGCAATGGTTCCCTCGAAATCTTATTTGCATCTGGTTCTACTATTTATTGCCTCAACGGTCGGGATGGAAGCCAAATATGGGAGTACCATACTTCTACCGGTAAATATCTTTGGAATTACATAGCCGTAGGTGACCTTAATGGCGATGGTATTCTAGATGCTGTTGCTGGCGCTAGTGATTTGAATAGCAAATCCGTTTTTGCAGTAAACGGCATAAATGGCAGTCAACTTTGGAAAGCAGATCTTAAGGGTAGTAATGTATCTACTTATGTCTCTCTGTCTGATGTAAACGAAGATTGTTGGCTTGACGTTCTGGTAGGGGACAGTGACGGTACTTTTTACGCACTAAATGGAAGTAATGGAGGTATTCTTTGGGAGTATGAGATTAATGGCAGTATTAAGATGTATGCACCTCCTGCGACTGGTGATATTGATAAC
>Ga0164318_10000212_pt1 | contig 39399 bp, 29 predicted proteins | sample GuaBasSedimGuay9_FD_113734 | JGI IMG/M metagenome (GOLD analysis project Ga0164318, IMG submission 113734) | Subseafloor sediment microbial communities from Guaymas Basin, Gulf of California, Mexico - Guay9, Core 4571-4, 0-3 cm | ecosystem: Environmental > Aquatic > Marine > Hydrothermal vents... | reverse complement strand
TGGTTGGATAATAAGGCAGAAAAGAGATGACAGAATAGAATCGGCATTGTTCGTTATAACAATACTTCACAATGTTTTTGCTATTAGGGTAAAGGTCAGCTAGGAATTTTGTCCCAAAGCCTTCATTTGGTTATTTCTTTATGTTGCTTCTTAGTTTTCTATATACCAGAGCTCATAATCTTTAGTTAAACCTTTCCGAGAACCTTTGCCTTTTTTAATTGATGAAAAACTAATGGCCTTCAAAATTCATTAAGTTTTTAATTTTTTAAATGTAATTCACAACCCTTTTATATGGGTAAAAAGATATTGGTTACGGCTGCATTGCCATATGCAAATGGTCCACTTCATTTAGGTCATATGATAGAGTATATAGAGGCAGATATATTTGTGAGATTTCTCAGACTGAAGAAAGAGAACGTCATATATTGCTGCGCAGACGACACCCATGGAACGCCAATAGAGATAAATGCAAAACAGCACAGCATGAGCCCAGATGAGTTTGTAAATATGTGGTATAAAAAACATCTTCATGATTTTAAGGCATTTGGGATAAGCTTCGATAGCTATTATTCAACAAATAGCAAGGAAAATAAAGAGTACGTTGAGTTGTTCTTTAATACTCTTAAAAATAAGGGGTATATATATAAGAAAAGTGTGGAACAGCTTTATTGTGAAAAATGTAAAAGGTTTCTGCCAGATAGATATGTCAGAGGTACATGTCCAAAATGTGGTGCAAAAGACCAATACGGAGATGTGTGCGAGCTATGTGGTGCAACTTATAAGCCAACAGACCTGTTGGATATGAGGTGTGCCGTTTGCAAACATAAGCCAGCTATAAAGCACTCTGAGCACTATTTCTTTAAGCTTAGTGCATTTGAAGATAAGCTTAGAGAATGGCTTATAAGGAACAAGCATATACAAGAAGATATAAAAAGTTACGTTTTGGAATGGATAAACTCTGGCTTAGAGGATTGGTGTATATCACGCGACAAACCCTACTTTGGCTTCAAGATTCCCGGTGAAGATAGTAAATACTTTTACGTTTGGATGGATGCACCTATTGGGTATATTGCCAGCACAGCAAACTATTGTAAAGGAAGGGGATGCAGTGTGGATGATTATTGGAAAGCTGAAGATAGCGAGATAATCCATTTTATAGGTAAAGATATAGCATACTTCCATTTTCTTTTTTGGCCCGCAATGCTTATGGGCACTGGCTTTAACCTTCCAAAAAATATAATTGTTCACGGATTTCTTACTATAGATGGAGCCAAGTTAAGTAAGTCTAGAGGAACATTGGTAACAGTTGAAGAGTATTTAAAATTCTTAAATCCAGAGTTGCTTCGTTATTATTACTCAAGCTATTTAAGCCCATCTGTAAGGGACATAGATCTAAATAGTGAGGAGTTTAAGGAAAAAATAAATAATGAACTTGTGAGCAATATAGCGAATTTTATTTACAGGGTACTTAGCTTCATAAACAATAATTTTGGTTCAAAAATATTTGATATAATGCCTAATGGGGATGACAAGAATGTTATGAGCAAGATAAGAACCCTTATAAAGGAAGCAGAGAAAAGTTACAGCACATGCAACTTAAAAAATGTCGTAAGATGTATAAATGAGATAGCAGCTACAGGCAATAAATATTTTCAAGAAAATGAGCCATGGAAAATTGTGAAGAGTGATACAAAAAGATGCGCTACCGTGCTCGCTATTGCTGCAAATATAGTTAAGAATCTCGTAATATTACTTAAACCCATAATGCCAAACTTCTCAGCACAAATAGAGAGCCAGCTAAGGCTTAAGCAGCTTAGTTGGAGCGACCTGAATTTTGGATTAAAAAATCATAAAATAGCCAAGCCGAAAATAATACTGAAGAAGATAGAAAAGCTGGCATTTAGCGATCCATTTATGAAGCTTGAGCTCAAAATTGGCAAGATTAGGGAGGTATTTGATCACCCAGATGCGAATAAGCTCTATGTGCTTAGGGTTGATATTGGAGGTGAGATAAGAAATATAGTTGCTGGGCTAAAACAAAATTATGGAAAGCGTGACCTTTTAGGAAAGCATATCGTCGTGCTTACGAACTTAAAGCATGCAAACATAAGAGGTGTAAAAAGTGAGGGCATGGTACTTGCTGCTGGCAATGAAAAGGATTGGGGTGTACTTTTAGCCAAAGGTAAAGCTGGCGAAGCTGTTTATGTAGAAGGTATAGCTCCAAGACCTGCAAGAGAAATAACAATAAAAGAGTTTTCAAAGCTCGAGCTTGTATCAAAGAATGGAAAGGTGTTCTATAAGGGATTCCCACTAAGAACAGCTAAAGGATTTGTAATTGCTGACAAAAATATAGATGGAAGGGTTAGATAGGCATCTTTTAAATTAGTTTTGCCCTATAAATATGGAATTATGAAAAATAGAATTGCGCAAGAATTTTATGGCTCGATAGCTGAAAGGTATCTAGTAGAGGTAAGAAGGTTCGTTCCAAGATATGATGAAATGGTAGAACAAATTACAGATTTATTAGAAATGAATTTTGCCAATTTTGCCAGAGAAGATTTGCAGGAGATAAAAATGCTAGATATTGGGTCTGGAGTTGGTAATGTGGAGGTATGCATTCTACAAAAGCTACCAAATTCACACATTACCTGCATTGATGCATCCCCAGAAATGGTCAAAGCTTTTGAATCAAATTTGGCAAAATACAATAGCTATGAGGGCAGGGTGATTATTGTTAATCAAGATATACTGACATTTGAGCCAGAGGAGCAATACGATGCAATTCTTTCAAATTTGGTACTTCATAATATCCCATATAAGGAGAAAGAGGGTTTAGTTAGAAAAATAAGAGATTGGTTAACGCTTGATGGAATTTTTGTTTGGGGTGACTTAATTAGATACAAGAATAGAGATATTCAGAATTATTTTGTCAATTATAGACTAAATTTTGCTTTAGAAAAAGGTGCACAAGAAGAATTTGCAAGGGAAAGCTTCGAAAAAGAAGAAAAGTATGATTGGCCATTAACAATTGAGGAAACACTCAGCCTGGCAAAAAGAGCTGGATTCCAAGCGGATAATGTATGGGTGCATGACACCTTCGCTATTTTTTATATGAAAAGGTAGTCAGCATAAGCTACACAGATAATATCTTCCTTATATCCATATCCTGTAATATTGTTCCTACAACGGCATCAAGCGTATCAATATAATGCAATATAAAGGCTTCTATAGTTTGGGGCGGTGTTGGCCCTTCTGTACCAAAGTGGGAAGCTATTATATGTATAACACTCTCCGGAAAGTTCCTTGCATAAAGTTCAGAGGTAATAAGGAATGTGTGATCTAAGCTTATATTCGAGCCTACCCAAGTGTTATCCTTTCTCTTTATCTCCCATAATTTTCCCATATCATGAAGTATTGCCGCTGCAACAAGAGAGTCTCTATCAATATAGATATTATAAACGTTCTCTATTACATCAGCCACGGCAATACACATCTTTGTAACACTTTTTGTGTGTTCAATGAGCCCAGAATCTTCAGAATGATGCCAATTTATGGATGCCGGCACAAGCTCAAGCTTTGATGCCTTGTATTTAAACTTTTTATTCGTAAGCTCAGGCTTTTTTATAAAATTCTCTACCATTTCCCTAAGCTCCTTATTTTTTATATGCTTAGCAAGCTCTAGCAACTCCTTCATAATTATTCTTTACACCTTATATTTTAAATTAGCACAACTATAGCCCCTATTATTACTAACCATATTCCTAAATTCACATAAAACATATTAAATTTGCCACTTGCCTCAAGCAACATAAAAGAGAGGAAGAATCCAACAACAAGGAATATAATGCCGCATATTTTAGCAAATACAATATCCACCACAGCCAAATGTGATAAAACCACAATAATAGCTGCGATTAGAATTGGGACTAAATAGCTCATCATGTTATACCTTCTCAAAATATATGTCTATGCTCTTATTTTCAAACTCCAGTCTCCCCTTGATCTTTTTTTGTTTCTTTATTATTACTTCATCAGCACCCACATTATTTTTTATTCTTTCCTCATACCTCTTAATTATCTCTATACCATCCGGTGTGCTGTGCAGGTAAAGCCTTATCCTTTCCCAAACCTTTAAGCCAGCTTCCTTTCTCAATACTTGTATCTTCCTTGTAAGCTCCCTTACCATTGCCTCATCCTTTACAACACTGCCTATGCATATATCACAATACTCCAATTCCTTCTTTACATCACTCGGCAATTTATCAAGAATTGAAATATCCTTAACATTGCCCAGGCTTTTTATTATATCTTCAAAGTTCTTAATTACAGCCTTTAAGCGCACATCCTTTGCCTTTACATACAAACAAGAGACAGGCCATCTAAGCTTTACACCTTTTATCTGTCTCAACGAATTGATACCTTCCACAATCCCCTTGACTATCTCCATATCCTCTTCCAATCTTTTATTAATTAATCCCTTGTCATATTTTGGCCATGAAGAGAGGTGAACAGATCTTGGAGCATTTTCTTTCATCTTAAATATCATTTGGTATATCTTTTCTGTTATGAAAGGTGTTATTGGTGCAAGCAATCTAAGGATCTTTTCCATAACGTAAAATAAGGTAAACATTGCATACTTTTTATCTTCCCCCTTGTACCAGTGCGACATCCTGTCTCTTATTATTTTTATGTACCATCTAGAGAAATCATTGAGTATGAAGTCTCCTATTTCTCTTCCGGCATAATGCAATCTAAAATTTTCGAAATTGTCGCTAGCGCTTTTAATTAATGTATTAACCCTTGAGATTACCCATTTATCTTCTATTTTCATTTCTGAAAGGTTTATTTTTTCGTTGACAATACCCAAGTTTGAATAGTTAATAATGAACATGCTGGCGTTCCAAAGCACATCTAATACCCTTCTAAGCTCCTTTGCGACCCTTAAACTAAAGTTTTGGGTATCCCAAGGTGCGTTACTCCAGCAATAATAAAATCTTAATAAATCGGAACCAAGGTTATTTATTGCATCCTCTGCATATATAACATTCCCTAAACTTTTACTCATCTTTTCTCCTCTCTCATCTAATGTCCAGCCAGTCATGCCCACAGCTTTATAGGGCTTTTCATTAAAGGTAGCGACACCCATAAACATTAGCGAGTAGAACCAACCCCTTATCTGGTCCTGAGATTCGGAAATAAAATCTACGGGCCACAATTTTTCAAATAGTTCTTTATTGCGAAAGGGGTAACCAAGACTTGCCCATGGAGCTATGCCTGAATCAAACCATACATTCATTGTATCCTTTACCCTTTCCATACAGCTGCCGCACTTCCTGCATTTTAATCTTATTTTATCAACCACATTTTTATGCAAGTCTATATCGCTTGGGAGCTCATTTATTGCTTTTTCTTTCAACTCTTTAACAGAACCTATGACCTCTATGCTATTGCATTGCTTGCATACCCAAACAGGAAGTGGTATACCCCAGTATCTTTGAACGGATATTGCCCAATCAATAGCATTGGTTAGCCAATTTTTAAATCTATCCTTTGCAAATTCAGGCATCCATCTCACGTTTTCGTTCTCTTCCAGCATTTTATCCTTTATCTTTTCAACGGTAAAGAACCATTGTTTATTCATTCTGTATATGAGTGGTGTCTTACATCTCCAGCACAACGGATAGGAATGCCTTATTTTCCCGTACCATAAAAGGAAACCCTTCTTCTTTAAATACTCTATAATTTTTATATTGGCATCTTTAACAAAAATACCACTAAAGCTGCCCGTCTCCCTTTTTAATCTTCCCTCTTCATTAACTGGCGAAGGTTTAGGTAGATTGTAATGTTCTCCAAGCTTATAATCCTCTTCACCGTGTCCAGGTGCGATATGAACACATCCCGAGCCTGTATCCATTGTAACGAGATGTTCTGCTCTGGCCTCTTGCATTTTTACCTTTTTCTTTGCCAAGATCTTAGATGAAACACCTTTCTTAAAAAGTGGTAGAGAGAGAATAACCTTGTGTGCATTTTTTTCTTTTTCAAGATCCTTTTGTATAGGTATATCAAGTACGGGTTTGTAGCGCATGCCCGCTAACTCCCTTCCTTTCATCTTCTCAATCACTTCATATTCCTCTATTTTGGTCTCATTTACTACACTTTCCAATCTCTTTTCAGCCATTATAAGTATGTCCTTTCCAACCCTTACTTTAACATAGCTCTCTTCAGGATGTACAGCTATTGCAACATTTGCTGGCAATGTCCATGGTGTTGTGGTCCATATGAGTATATACTCATTCTTTCTTCCTTCTATTGGGAATTTAACGTATATGGAATAATCCTCAACCTCGGCATAGCTGTCTGTAACCTCATAACCAGCAAGGGTTGTTTCACAGTGCGGGCACCAAAAGACAGGCTTTTCACCTAGCACAAGCATACCGTTTTCGTAAACCCTTTTAATCGTCCACCATGCAGATTCCAGATAGTAACGCTTAAATGTCATGTACGGCTTAAGCCAACCTCTCCATGCCCCCAATCTTTTGTATATCCTTAGCCATACCTTTTCATTTCCTTCCGCAAGCTTCTTGCATTCTTCCATGAACCTTTCAACACCTACATGCCTTTCTATATCTTTCTTAGATTTTATCCCGAGCTTTTTTTCAACAACATTTTCTATTGGTAAGCCGTGTGTATCAAAACCAGGCTGGTACCATACAGCATAACCCTGCATAGTCTTAAGCTTGCTTATTATATCCTTTGTTGTTGTAGTCTTAACGTGACCAACGTGAGGGACTCCATTAACATACGGTGGTCCATCAAGTAAATAAAATTTTTTCTTTTTTGGATCGAACTTAACTATTTCCTCTGGTATTTTATTCTTTTCCCAAAACTCTAAAATCTCCTCTTCTACTTTATGAGGATCATATCTCATCATAAATCTCACTAATGCGATATTAATGTTAATATGTTAAAGGATAATATAAATTTAAAATTATATTCTCTGAAGCACTTGGGAATGGCTGCAGATATGTGTGGTATCCCAGATAGAGAGGTTACTCCCTTATGGGATCGCCTAACGGGTAGACATGTGAAATTTGTTAACCCAATTTTATAATCCTGTCTTGAACAAAATAAGGCGGGCCGCAGCCGAGATTTGAACTCGGGCCGAGGGCTCCACAGGCCCCCATGCTAACCAAGCTACACCACTGCGGCCATGACCATATTATTTGTATGAAGAGCAAATATTTATAATATTTTTCCGCCTATCATGTTTTTAACTGCTTGTTCTATTATACCGCCAAATAAACTTGTCGAAAGCAATGTTATAAGCATGTACATTACTAACGCTACTAAGAGCATTTTACCTGCCAGGTACCATTGATATGTCTTATTTTCACCTTCTGTTATTTTTGTTACAAAAAAGGCAAGAACTATAATTATTTCAATAAGGTATATACCAGCTATGAGTTGAAATAGCTGTGGAGAGATTGGTAGAGCATTTCCTGTTATTCCAAGCATACCAACCTCGCTAATTGAAGCGTAACCACTCATCGATTTTATTTTTTGTGTGAGTATAGTAAGGATTGTTATTATTACATGGGATAAAGATACTATCAAGCCCGTTACCATTGGGGTAAGGAAGTATGCCTGAAATGTCATTGAAGAAACGGACTCGGAAAGCATATCCCTTATGTATTCTTGCGTTTCTCTTATCGTTCTTAGGTAGCGCGATATGGTAAGCATGGCATCAGCAGCATATCTAAATCCTTGTTTTGTTATATCAACAATCATGTACATTATATTCCTTATCATCATACTTGGATAATAATTAATAGCGCCATATTTTGGATCAAACAAAGCCTCACCAAACGTCATACCCAGACTCCTTATATTTTTTAACGTTCTTGAGAACAGGCCAGCTATATTCAAGTCCTTTATATCATTTATAGATTTCTCAAGGGCAAGCTCTGTAGGAGTGCCTGCAGATATCCTATTACCTAACTGAAACAACGCAAGCTCGAACTCACTTTCTGTTTCTTGCACACTTCTCTGTATTTTGATCCTTTGGAACGTTGAGAGTAAAAAGTAACACCCGATGCCAAATCCTATCCCCAATGTTATGAGTAACGATAATGAAAGAGTAAGTATGTTTGTTCCTTTCTCAGCAGAAAATAGCATAGCAGGATGGGAGGAGAAATAGTAAATAGGAAATAGCAATATAAGAAAGGTAATGAGTAGGGAAAGTGGCAAGGAAGGTATAAAAATTCTCTTTTTGCCCAGAGTTAAAGAAAATGTGTTCTCGGGCGGTAGCTCAGGATGTGCAGAAATATCTACTTCAGAAAATGTAGTTGGTCTTTTCTTTAGTGTAGTATTTATGAACCACATAACGCTAACAGGCAGTATCACATTGTAACTTATTATAAAATATTCTGGTCTTGCTATATCAGCAAGAAATATTGCAGCCATTGGAGCAATTATACTCCCTAGTACGGGCAACATTATCCCCATCATGTGAATAACCATAACAGGCGTCCTTAGTTCTTGAGCATAGTGTTTCATTCTGGTCTTTGTCCCATCTAATATAACATTCAAAGCTTCGTTTAGGGTTTTTTCTGCACTTTCCGGTGTTTCATACTGCGAGTCCCTTATTAATCTCAGTGCCTCTGCAAATTCCTCATTCTCTGGTTTCCATTTAGCTATGTAATCTGTAAGGGCATCGTTAGCTGAGTAGTATTTTCCCATTTCTATATCCCAAAGCATGCGCCTCATATCCCACGCTAACGGGCCAGAGATATTAGATGCAGCAAATCTCAATGCACGTTCTAAATTAGGACTTACGCGCATAGACACTACCATATAAAGCACAGCGAGCACAACCTCAGAGCTTGCCTTTATCCTGTAGCTTTTGAGTAGATTTACGGGATACTTAAGAAAGTAGTAACCCATGCCTATGCCCAACATCAAAAAAAGCAAAGCAAGGCTTATTGAAAATGTCAAGGAAAAAATAATAGCGCTGAGCATGGAGAAAAATATGAATGTAAGAACAACCAGTGCCATAACATCCTTTGGTTTTATGCTCATGCCTGTGAAATTTATAGCGGCATTCAGCTCCTTCTCTGTGCCTTTATCTGGGCTAACATCCAATATTCTTCCACAAAATAAGGCTAGTGATTCATACCACGAAAGCCTTTTTCTCCTTTCCTTTCTATAAATTTTATAGTCCCTAGAAAGTATGAGGCTTTCATAATCCTGTCTATTATTCTCAACATTCCCCATATAATTAGTATTTGTTTAGCCATTAATTAAATCCTTCTTATTCCAATCAACAATTTATTATTTACTACGCCCAAATTATCTATCACAAGTCTATGATAGCCTATGCCCATAGATGTTAGGTTACTTGTAAAGTTTATGTTTTGATAAGCAAGATATATCATTATTTCTTGATTTTTCTTCAATGGAAAGGCAAATGACGGCTTATTTGTCTCTAAAAATGTTTTATCCTCCACGCTGCGCATCCTTTTTTCTATTTGCTTCTGCTCAGCTTTTGTAAATGGAAGAAATACTTGAGAGCCTGTTAGGTTAAGTTTCATAGAGATCACGTAGCTGGTGGGGTTTTTATTTACCTGAATATTGACAAAGTTATCAGAAGAGAAGATAAGCCCTAAAAGTGCATCATCTTCATAAGAAATTACATAGAGGTGTGAAAGATCATCCTTGGTAAAGCTTCTGTACGATAAGGCATTCGCTCTGGACACAAAAGGTGGCTTGGATGGTACATAAATCGTTGCGTTCGTATTATTCAAATAAAGCCTTATTTCCATAACAGTATTTTTATCTGGCCGTATAGCAGAGACGGAAAAGAATAAACAAACTACCATAGCCAGGCTAAACACTATCCTTTTCATACCGCTCTTATAGCATCTTTAAACCACTTAAGCCATTCATTATATATTTCCTTTGGATCAGCATAACCATTTTCATTTTTCAACCTCTCTGCTATTAAATGAAATTCTACGTTGGACCTAACATTCCACTTTGCCTCCATAAGCTCTGGTTTCCCTAGCTTATCTGCATACTCAACAATTGTTTTCTTTATATTGCCCCTAAGGTTTATATTTTCCCATACTGCTTGCCAATTACCACTCCATTCCCTGACATAGCTTGCTATTCTATTGAGTATCTCCGACTCCCCATTTGTAAATGTGTCTGTAGGCTTTATTTGATCCTCTTTGCCAGAATACTCCATCAAATTAACGAAGCCGCCTTCTCTTAATGGATCCTCGTCCCAATGCTTTCTTATCTCTGTCACCTCTACAAGTCTCCTAAAGCGATGAAGCCCATCAGCACTCCTTAATGTTTTTGCTATCACCACAATATCTGTAGCCTTAAAACTTGTTTTTGGCACGCCTAGATCATTCACAACCCTGTCATAAACACCATAGGCACTTTCTCCGTGTATTGTGCCTGCGACCAAATTGCTTAGCGCTCCTATTCTCATAGCTTCATACAATGCCCTTGCCTCAGTGCTTCTAACCTCACCAATTATCAATGCAGAGTCACCCAGCCTTAGTGCTGTCCTTAGCGCTTCATCAGCAGGCATTTCCGTTTCTATCATGGTTATAACACTTCTTGATTTTAAGCTCTCTATATTGTAGTCGAGGGATTTAAAATGGGTTATTGGAAGTTCCAATGTGTCCTCTATTGTAACTATTCTTGTTTTTGGAAGCAATTCGAGTATTACAGCACTGAGCAAGGATGTTTTGCCTGCTCCTCTGCCACCAGCAATAAGCATACTTACAGCCCCATCAGCAAGAAAACTCAAGAGGCCTGCAGCAAGTGGGCTCATCATTTTTGCTTTTAAAAATAATGGGAGTGTCCATGGCATGTCTCTATGTCTTCTTATGGCAAAGCCTAAACCATAAGGAGATAGCGTTCTGGTCACGACAGCAAACCTCGCCCTTCCACCAGGGATCTCTATCTCTGTATCCAGCACAGGGTTAGACTCATCTAACGGCCTTCCAGATTGTATTCTTAGTCTTGTTGCCCAAGACTCTGCATCCTCATGCGTAGGCATCAAATTTGTTTTACATTCCTCATAGTTAGAATGGAATATCATTATGGGTTGCAATTCAACGGGCGAGTTTACATATATGTCTTGTACATTATTATCCATAAGCAATACCTCAAGCACACCAAGCCCCGCTGTATATCTTGTAAGTATGGTTGCAAGCTGTTCTATATCTTTTGTTGTAAGCGTAGCGTTCATTTGTTTAGCAACATCCCTTATCATATCCCTTCCTATGTTAAAGAACATCTCTCTTACACGTTCCGATCTCACAAACTCCGGCGTTTTTGGTTGGTGTGCAGCCATGTATCTTCTAGCGGCATCCAACACTGAATACTTTTCCTCATCAAGCGTAAATTCAGGTGGTATTGCATAATAAAAATACTCTGCAGAATGTTTCATTTTGTATATTTCCACGTTCACATCACCTACACTGTACCTCTCTATAAATATGGCATTCTCAGGCGGGGTCACCATAAAACGTGTAAGCATAAAATTTGGTCTTATGGCAGGCATGAATATATGTCTGTATAAACTCCTATCCCCAATATGATAGCCTGACAAATGCGGTTTTGCTAACTGTATTAATCTTGTTTTTTCCAGCTTTATCCTCAAGATCTCCAGTATTTCATTTTTATAACGTTTTAGGCATTTATAGCATGCAGGATGCTTTTCCATCCTTATATTTATCTTTCTTATTTCTCTTGTAATCTCAACATAAGCCCCTATGGGATCCCTTCTCATCAAATTTATAACTATATACTGCAATCTTGATGGCAAATCAGGATAACATCTCAGGCACTCATCCGGTCCAAGGTTGCTATACGATATTAATCTGTCCTCAATAATTTCATTAATTACATTTGCAATCTCAACAAGCATTTCTACTTGCTTTCCACTGTATTCATATTCCCTTTCCTTAGCAAGCACCACAGAGCTTACATTTTTAAGAGAAAGTATAAGATCTATAACCCTGCTCATACAGGCTTCGTTATCTTCTATGCTTGCACCATACATGCATCCTAAACAGTTTATCCTCAACCTGCCCGTATTTTCATCATACTCATACTTGCAAGCTTCTTTCCCGTTCATTAATTTAATATATATGGTCGGGGGTTAAAATAATAATATGGTCGTATTTGGCAAACAGCCGGAAGATAGAACATCGCAAATAGTTAATGAACTTGTAAGGGGTATGAATGATGGCACACGCAGAATGAGGTTCATAGAGGAAAGAATGAAAGCCGTGGAAATGAGGCTAAGCACGCTAGAAAGAACTGTGCAGAGTGATGTTGAAAAGTTTGAAAAAGAGAATAAAGAGGTTGCGAAAAGAATGGAGGATGTTGAAAAAGCGGTGCATGAGCTTCAAAAGACAATAAAGGCAATATTGAAAGAGATAAAGGCATTTGCAACAAAAAGCGATATTAATGAGCTTAAAGAGCTCATAGAGATATACAATCCCTTAAGGTCTAGCTTCGTAACAAGGGAGGAGGTAGAAAGAATCATAAGAGAAATGAAGTAACTTAAAATTTGCATCTATTCTTAAAATATGAAAAGATATGGAAGTATAAAGATGTTGAGTAGCGAGATGTTTATTTTTCTATCGCAAGGGTTCTTTTGAGAAGAAGTGGCGGTGGTTCTGTTGGACATAGAACAATGCATGTAGAAACTATTTGTAAAAAAGTGGGTATGGCAGGGATGTGATAATAGAGGGTATAAAGAGGTTAATTAAAAAGGAGGATTTGCTTTTATGGCCCAGAGGTGCAGATCTTGCCAATCCCCATATTTATGATCTTTCAGTATCCATAAATCCTGCACATCTCGATAAACTTGAACGATACCTTGAGAGGTATCTTAAACGTCATCCATATAAAAAAGAGCGTTATTTGCTTGAGCGTGTGAAGGAGTTAGAAAAGGAATTCAGTAAAAAAGAATTTAGTTATGTGTAATATTTTCTTGCCTTTCTTATATTTTCAAACATAACACCTGCTTCAATCTCCAATAATCTTAGAACCTCAGAGTGGTCTGGATTTAGCATATAGCTTCCTTCTTTCTCCACCACCATACCTTCACCCTTTAACTCTTCTATAACCTCCCTAACAGCCTCTGGTTTCATGTTAGCCGCTATAGAGATCTTTTCGTAATCCACAGGCCTGCCATAATTTATAAGAAGACAATCCAAAACCCTGTTCCTTGGACTATCTCCACCTAATTCCTCCATTAATCTATTATCCCTAAAATATTCTTCATCACCCACAATCTCATATTCCCTGTTCATACCATTTATATTCCTCCATTAATATTTATAAGCTTTTGTCAAACATTTGGAGAACCGTTAAGATAGGAATGGTGGAAAGGTGAGCCATATAGGCTATTTTAAGCTTACAGCTCAATATGAAAGGAAAAGCTTTCCACCAATTATACCTCTTTGCTTTGCTTAAATATTTTTTCCGGGGAATAAAAAGCCATAGGAGCAAGGCTTGCATGCCTTGCTATAAAACCATTTGTAAGAGCTTTCCATTTGCACGTGCGGAATGTTTGGGTATGAATGCAAGCGTTTGAAGAAAGAAATTGGTATAGAGCAATAAAAAAGATTGGAGGACCAGGGTTGGTTTTGCTATGCTGTGTAATTGTTTTATTGGCTTAACTTAACAGTCTTCCTTCATATTTCTTCTCTATACCTTCTTAGCCTCTCAGCCATTTCTGGCTTATCGGTAGCTTTAAAAAATTCTATTGCATCATCTATATGTATTAAATGCAGCCCATCTCCACTAACGTAATACTTGATTTCAGGCCATTTCTTTCTCCCTATCTTTAAAATAGATTCTAATTTGCAGTTTGCTATTTTAGCTATGGTTTGTGGCAAAAACATACACTTCATTTCATCCTCAAGGTGATTTGTATGCGTACTATTATCACAAGTATAGTCGCATTTCTTCCAATATTTTTCCACATCATACAACGTTATCTCGTCACCTTCGCTCATTATAACCAGTCTTTCTACCACACATTTTAATTCTCTTACATTGCCTGGCCAGTCATAAAGGAGAAATTGTTTTAGTACATCGCCCTTTATTTTTTTGCTAGAACCCAGAGCTTTCATAAAATACTCTATTAAAAGTGGTATATCATCTTTCCGATCTCTGAGTGGTGGTATATATATAGGAATTACATTCAATCTATCATATAATTCTGGCCTAAACTTGTCCTCTTCTACAAGTTTCTCCAAATCCTTGCTTGTTGCAGCTATAACCCTAACATCAGAGTGTATCATTTCATTTCCCCCTATCCTTTCAAAGCTTTTGTACTCTATTGCCCGAAGTATTTTTGGTTGAAGCTCTGGGGATAGATCCGCAATCTCATCCAAGAATAATGTACCAGAGTTAGCTGTTTCAAATTTCCCCAATCTTCTTTGATACGCATTAGTAAAAGATCCCTTCTCGTGTCCAAAAAGCTCACTTTCTAATAAGTCTTTTGGTATGGCAGCACAATTAACAATTACATATGGCTTATTGCTTCTTTTACTAGTTTTATGAATTGCCTTTGCTACCAACTCTTTTCCAGTTCCTCTTTCACCTCTTATAAGAACTGTTGCATCTGTACATGCTACTTTATATATGGTATCATATAATTCTATCATAGGTTTTGATAGGCCAACCATCCCATACTTGCCATACTTGTAAGTTTTATTCATAATTTCTTTAGATTGATGTAAGTATAATAAATCCTTATTGTTAAAAAGCGTTGCTGATTTTAACCCCCTTCCATACCTTCAAGAAAATTGTACACGCAGATATCCATCTTTTTACTATAGCCACCTTCCAAAACCGCAAATGTATTTATACTGAGAGATGCTATTATTTTGCCAATCTTCCTGTATGCATCACTCGTTAACATAAAGCCTGTGAGAGGGTCCTCCATAAAGGTATCGAAGCCTAGGGATAACGCCAGCATATCGGGCTCAAATTTTTTTATTTTATCCAAGGCCTTAGAAAGCGTCGCTATATATGCTTTATCTTTTGTTCCTGCTGGCAATGGATAATTTATGCAATTACCAATGCTTTCCATTCCTGTCCCTGGATATATAAACGCTTGGTGTATCGAAACGTAAAGCACTTCTTTGCTTCCTAAAAATATATCCTGCGTTCCGTTTCCATGATGTGCATCTATATCAAGTATAGCAACCTTGTTCGCATTTCCATCCTTTATAGCCTTTGCTACAGAAACAGCTATGTTATTGAAATAGCAAAAACCACCAACATTTGTTTTAGATGCATGATGGCCAGGGGGTCTCATGAGAGAAAATGTAAATTCCTTTTTGCAAAGCCTCATGGCGTCAATAGCTGAGCCGCATGCAAGCAACGCATATCGAAAAATATTATCTAAGTTTGGCGTATCTGGATCAAAGAATGTATTGGCTTTTACTTTATCAATAAGCTCTTTTTCATGGACAAGGAGCAGATCATTTTCATTAGCAATTTTTGGCTTTATAAAAGCAAACCCCTTTTCTTTAAGATAACTATATACTATCTTTACCCTTTGCGGGCTCTCGTAATGCCCTTCCATCCAATATTCCATGCACCTCTTATCAAACAGTATCTTCATAGATTATCCTTTTACTACACCTATCGGCCTTAATTTAGCTACAAGCCTCCCAATGCCAGTTTCATGAGAAACCCTAACAACCTCATCAATATCCTTATAGGCTTGTGGTGCCTCTTCAGCAACAACACTCCATGACGCGGCTCTCAATGTTATGCCTTCATCTTCTAGCTTTCTCTTTATACCCTCTCCTCTAAAGCTTTTTATCGCTCTAACCCTTGATAGCACCCTTCCAGCACCATGAGCAGTTGATCCAAAGCTTATATCCATAGCTCTTTTTGTCCCAACAAGCAAATAGCTCGCTGTTCCCATCGAGCCTGGGATTATTACGGGCTGGCCAAATTTCCTATAAATTTTAGGCACACTTTCATGTCCTGGCGGGAAAGAGCGTGTTGCGCCCTTCCTATGAACAATAACCTTCTTTTTCTTACCAGCTATATCATGCACCTCTACCTTCCCTATGTTATGACAAACATCATAGATAAGCTCCATCCCGAGCTCTTCCGGAGTTTTATTAAGCACGGATGCGAAGCTCTCTCTTACCCAATGCATTATCATTTGCCTGTTTGCAAATGCAAAGTTTGCAGCTGCATACATAGCCTTTAGGTATCTTTGTCCAAGCTCAGAGCCAAAATCTGCGTATATAAGTTCCCTGTCAGGCAAATCTCTCATACTTCCTCTAAACTTGTTTTCCATTTCTCTTATATAATCACTAGCCACCTGATGTCCAAGCCCCCTCGAACCTGTATGAATCATAATGGTTATTTGATTTACATCGTTTATACCAAAGGCTTGCGCGACTCCTTCATCATATATTCTTTCTACTTTTTGTATTTCAAGAAAATGATTACCTGCACCAAGGCTTCCAAGTTGGGCATATCCTCTCCTTTTTGCCTTTTCTGAAACATACTCCTTGTTTGCATCTTTAAGCCTACCGTTTTCTTCTATCCTTTCTAAGTCCTCCTTCCAGCCGTATCCATTCTTTACAGCCCACTCGGCACCTGTCTCAAGCACCTCGTCCATCTCACTGCTTGATATCTTTCCAATCCTACCTTTACTTCCTACACCAGAAGGTACATTCCTAAATATGGCATTAACTATCTCCCTCATTTTATTTTTCACATCATCCTCGCTGAGGTTTGTTCTTAAAAGTCTCACACCACAGTTTATATCATACCCTATCCCTCCAGGTGATATTATGCCATGGTTTATATCAAATGCCGCCACACCACCAATAGGGAATCCATAACCATAATGCATATCAGGCATAGCTATCGAATATTTCTCTATTCCAGGCAGCATTGAAACATTAACAGCTTGCCTTATAGCACCTTCCTCAACTATATCCAAAAGTTTTTTGGAGAGAAACAGCCTTACAGGTACACGCATACCCTTTATTTTATCCTTCTCAAGCTCCCATATATTATTCTCTACCTCTTTTAACAATGATTTTATTTCCATATCAATAGTATTATAAAAAGGTTTATTAAACTAACCCCCAAGTCCCTGTATATATTCCCTCTGTATTGTATCTCTTACCGAGCACTCCTTTGAAACAATATCAACAATTTCCAGCCCATCACCATTTACGTTTGCGAACGTAATGGTTTCGGTTTCCTTACCCGCGATTGTTTTGTTGCTTGGTATCTTTATCACCGTACCGTTTTCATATGTTAATATAGCTGTAAAGCCATGCAGATCGATAGTTCCTGTGTTAGTTATAACAAGCAGCAGCTTATTATTCCCGCTTTGGTATGTGGCTCGTTCTATCCACAATCCTGCATTTGTGCACTCCCTTAACTTTACCTTAACATACTGGGTTGCCCAAGAAGCAAGTATACCAGCAACAACCATTGTAAAAGCTATAAGCATAATAACTGCTATTATTGGGGATATACCTTTCATCCTCATTATATCATATATTATATTTTATACTATCCTATTTATATTTTTACTTTCAGCATAATACAGTGGGCATGCCTTGTTGAGCACCCTTACCTTATCGACACTCATCCCGAGCTTTCTATTGTCTGTGAGGTTTACCTTTATTATTACAGATCTTGCCTCTGTTAATGGATTGGTTTCATTTATCCCTTCTGGGCTCAGAGATATTCTTGAATCATCATAATTATAGTATACTATATTTGTAGTGTTATACATTTGCACACTAAATCCATACAGCCCGGTGCTCCCAAGATTTGTAACTATAAGCGAGAGTGTGGCTGTTGTGTTATCGTATGTTGCACTGTCTATCCTGTAATTGGTCAATGCTATGCATCTGGACCCCGTGGTTTCTGTTTTTGTAGACACCCAATGAGTAATCCAGTTTGAGGTTAATACAGCAAGAGATACAGATAAACCAATAAGTAAAACAACAGCTATAATCGGAGAGATCCCCTTTCTTTTCATATTATCTTTTTTGAATTACAGGTTAATAAATTAAAATGGTTTTATTGAGACCTTCTCCTGATTTTGACAATTGCTACAACAAGAACAATCACAATTATTATAACGATAATAGCTGGAAAGTAAGGCATAGCTACTGGAGCTTGGCTTGGAGCCTTTTCTTCTCTTGCCTTACACACACCGTTCTCACAAATATAGGCACAGATTTCTATTGTTTCCCATTTAGTCCCATCATCGCTACACTTTTGTACCTCTTTACCATAACATCTTGTTTCTCCAGGCTCACATATCTTCTTTTTCTCTTCCGGCTCAGGGGTAGCAGCAAGCTCTTCCAGGCTCTCTGCATATATCTCTGTGTTCATATCATCAATAACATCTGAGCTTTTTTCACCGCTAACCTCGTACTCTATGCTCAGCTCATCTCCAGGATTAACCTCGCTGTATGCAAAAAGCCAGCTTGGGTCTTGCTCAACAACCTCAATTTTTGCATCCTCAGCTCTAACAACAACATCACTTGCGTTATTGGCAAAGGTTTTTGGGATGGTCTCGTAAATCATGAAATTCTTAATTCTTTTTTTGCCTGTATACTTTATCTTTGTTTTTATTTTTGATTTTCCATTCGCATATTCAAACTCTCTGCTTGTATCTAGATCTGATTTTATAACGCTAGCTATATCCATTAAATTTTGTTTCGCCCTCTCGCTAAGCCTTCCTTTTGCCAAAACCTTTTCTATTGCAGAGAGAAGCTTTGTATTATTGACTAATCCCGGAGGTGCAAAAGAGAACCTTTTACTTTTGCTTTTAGTCTTTGTTTCATTTTTTTGCACTCCTGAAAATGCGCCAATGCCTGCTCCGCCTCCCCCGCCACCAGTACCTATCTCTTCTTCGCCTTCTTCACCAGATGTTGCAGTAACCGTTATTGTTTTTGTAACAGTATCGGCATTGCTTGATGTTATGGTAAAGGTAACGGTATGCGTACCTGCAGTATTTGCCTTCAATACACAGCTTTGCGCAGCATTAGCACCTTCTTCTATGCTTGCTATCGCAGAACATCCAGATTGTAGGCTAACGCCGGAAGATGAAACATTAATATTTACATTCTTTGCGGTTGTTTCCCCATTATTTACAATATTTACATTAACGCTGAATGTGCTTCCTACACTTACACTTTTGCTTGTGGGTGTAACAGTTACGCTCAAAGAGGGGGGCAAGACTACATAAAAGTCTGAGGTATATGCCTGCTGAAGGGTGCAGCCACCACTCACACTAACGCTTATCCTTTGCGGGGTATCAATCTTCTGATTTGCTATTACTGTTGTCCAACTCACACTACTTTGCCCAGATATACTTTTTTGCTCATCTTCACCAAGCAAAGAGCAACCAGAACATTCAGCAAAACTTATCGTTGCGGTGGTGCAACTACCACTCCAACCGCTAGCAGTAACAGTAAAGGTTTTGCCTTTCATTACCTCTCCAGGGTCTGCATTGGCTTGGGTATAGCTAACACTCAAAGCCTGAACATTAATCGAAAAAACTATAAGGAATACAAACACTACCACCAATTTTAGGAATTTCATGGCTTTCCTCCTCCAACATTAAACCATACATCCTCTATTTCCTCATTACCATAAGCGTTAATCCTTAAGCTAATTACATAATCTCCAGCACTAAGCGGACCTGTTTTTGTTTGCATATCATATATCATATAATATCCATCTGAGTCACTTACACTATCAGCTTGATAATTAAGCTCAGCCGTTACATTTATTTCACTAGGCCCTGTAAAGCCAAATCTGTACATTTTATCTATGCTAACCGTTGCCCCAGCTATTGGGCTTTGGTCAAAATTATAAACCTTGACCATTATTGTTGCATTCCTTCCTTCCTTAATCTGCCATACGTTCTTCATCAATCTTATCTTATTGTTTGCTGTATCAAATTGTATAAGCTCAAACTCCGGTCTGTTCTCCCATTCTGCTATGCTCTGCCAATCACCAAATGCTACCCATCCATGCCATATACCCATTGGCATGTTGCCGTATACCTCTCCTGCACCACTCTCATCCCCATACATATCATAGTAGGTTTCATTTCCTGGAGTTGACCAATCAACGAACTCTACAAACTGGTTATCATCATCTATTATTATACGTGTTGGTTTCTGTTGCCCATCTGGCATGTCATCGTATGCAAGCATATAGAATGTCATATTCAGAGCATCATCGAGGTTGAGGTCGAAGCCTATCTCGCTTTCATTAAGCTTTGCAATATATACCGGAGCATTATCTGCCATACCATGTATCCATATTATGGGGAGCCACGAACCAAACACGCTTGCATTACCAAGCATCACACCGTCCCATGATTCAGGTCCAATGGATGCAAGATAGTAGCCTGTATTGCCTATGCTCTCCCCAGCCTTAACATAAGCCTCATAAGAACTCATATTACCATCTGAATCAAAAACTGCAACCTTGACACATTCCCCTCCCTTCATCCATACGTTACAAATTGGGTAGCTTGCTGTTGAGTTCATAAGCACCACATCATATACTTTGCCAGAAATATTGGCACTTATGAGATACCATATTGGGCTAATGCCATCCAGCCTTGATTCATACCTAATAGGCAACGAGTTAGTAAAGTTGCTTGGCTCGAAGTTTAAAAGACCAATGCTTATCCTATTTTCGCTTGCATTAAGCAGGTATAGCATGAAAAGATTGCCTTGAATACTTATATTTATCTGATCACCTTCGCTCTTTGCAGTAATGCCTGTAAAGTTGCAATCATCTTTCTTTATCCAAGCCTTGCTCACATTGTTTTTATTAAGATATATGTAATAAAGGGCTCCCATGTTTTCAAACTCCTTTATTTTATAGGTAAGGTTGGTTCCATTTGGGTCTGCATCTGCTGGCATAACAAAATTACACTCAGCTTGCGGATCATTAACTATTTGCTCATCACCAACAAACGCAACCACACCCTTTATTATCGGATAGTTTGAAGTATTAGCTATGTAGATCGGCAATACAACTAAGCCTGTATCCCATGCAAACCTCCATAGCTTTGTGCTTACTAACTTATTGCTGAATACCTTACCATAGCCTGTATGTGTATCGATTAGGAACGCCCTTACCGTTGCCTTTGGCCATTTCCATTCCTCCATGAACTCCTCCTCACCATTTCTCTTTGCAACTATACCAAACTCAAGATTGCCCGTACCAAACCCATATTGTGTTGTATTTATTTCTAACTCATCAACACCCGTTATTGTTTTCCATGGATAACTTACGGGTTTAGGTGGAGCTGAACCCGTTGCAGATTTGTATTTTATATAGCCTATAGTCACGTTTGCGCTTATTGGATTATTGCTCGCATCCGTAACCATGACTGGTATGGTTATGTTGGTATTAATCCTATAGTCGCCAAGCTCCGGCCACTCGCCCATGAACCTATCTGTATAGAAGAACACACGGTTGACACGAGGATCAATACTTAATAATATAAGGGTATCCTTTAATCCTATCCTTCTCTTATCGCGATCATTTCCAACACTAACTATCCTGCTCGCATTTGTGAAATTATAATCTTTGCTGTATGCTATCGTGTTATAGCTTGTACCGTTATCTATAACGAGCATATACAGGGTCCCATTATAATATCCATCTCCATCTAAATCAAATCCCTTGCCCTCTCCTTCTCCAAGCTTGGCTTCCATTGCAAACCTTCCTTCTTCCAGTGGGAAGAATACAAACTTACCGCTTTTTGAGAGGCTTGTATCTACAAAAATACCAGAAGAAAGTACATTTTGGCCGTAAAGCTTTATTGTTTCTTTCGTAATGCTCGTAATCTTCCATTTTCCGCCATGGCCATCATCTATTACGCTGCCAATTGGAACGGGCCCATGGCTCACACTCGGATCAGTGAAATTAACAATAGTGTTGCTTGGGGTTGCCGAGATTGGCAGGGTTACAATCCATAGGTGTGTAGTGTTATGGTAAATATATACAAACCTCGGGTTATAGTTAGGCGAGGTATGATCAATAAGCCCAAGCCTCCATGATATTGGATTGTTATTTACTAATTGTGTATATCCGTGATAGAATGTTGAATAGTTTGCATGCCCCTTAGGAGGCACAACCCTGAATTGCTCACCACTATCATCTGTATCACCACATATAATACCATTGGCATGCTTTACCCTGAATGAGTTATTACCATCAAATGCAACAGCATAGACAAGCCATTCGTAATTCTCTACACCAGGAGAATTGAGTGTAAATGTATCCCCTATTGCAAGAGGTTTAGAGCCTGCAAGATTGCCATTATTGGGGTCTGTGCTTGTGTTTATCCATAGATGGGTTGTGTTTGATACTACATAAACGTACACGCCCACAGGCCCTTGGTTGCCCATTCTCCATTTGCCCTTCTCACTCCATTCCTTTTCTATCCAGAAAACACCGCCGTAATATTTGCCTAGTTTTTCTTCAAACGGCAAAGATATGTTTACCTGGCATCCCCAAATGCAAATAGTTTTATTATATTGCGGGCATTCATCCATAGCTAAATAATCAGAGTTATCGCAGTTGTCCCCGCTCTTCGTTGCATAAAGTGTATTATCTGGGGTGTCTTTTTCCTGCCACATCCAATATTCATATATCATTGGCACACCAAGTATAAAGCTCCTTATCTCAAACCGAAGGTGCTGCACACAACTCACATCTCCAGCAGCATCTCTAACACACACCCTTATACCATACTCTCCTGTTTTAAGGTTCTTGAGGCTGACGTTAAGCTGGCAGTAATTAAGCGCACAAGAATAGGTATAGTTCTCGTTGACCTTCATCCTCACAGGCCTGTGTTTGTTCTCATCGAACAGCTCACTAACCTCAACACTGCTAAGGTTATGAGGACTGCCGTCAAACTCTGTTGCATTAAACTCAAATGTCATATTCTCGCTTGGACTATAGATTATTGGCCACTCGTAAAGCTTATCCTCTGGTACAAGATTCCATTTAAGATTATAGTTAGAGAACTGAAGCATGCCCGTACCAATGTCCTTCATACCACTTGCCTGAACAAGCAAATTGAGCATATAATTGCCATTCTTCATATTGTAAAAGCTTATGTTAATTATCTTTGTTCCAGGTATCTCAAATCCAGATTCATCAAACAGTCTGGCATTACTAACAAACCCATTATATTTATATTTATTCTCTTCCACTACCTGTGGCGGCCATGTAGCAAAGTTCTGTATGCTCTCTATAGACACAGACTCTACATTTAGTATCAATGGTGGTTGGAACTCACCACCTGGCTTAAAGGCAATAACACCAAGCAAAACATTACTGGTGGTAGGATAGCTGAGCGATTCAGTTTTAACAATGCTGTAATTCCCTGCTTGGCCCTCTATTGGCTTAACGGGCACTGCATATGCAAAAAAGTTTCTTATCTCAAACCAACCCCAACCATAGTACTTTTTGTTTGTGGCTGGATCATACACAGATAAATCTACAGAATACCATCCACTTGGTAAACCCTTACCAACAGGCACTATCTTAACCTCAGCCCCGCTTGTAGAGTTTATTATTACACCATCTGTAACATTAAAGTCCAAACCCTTCTTAAATTCCTTGAATATCTGGTCATTCCTTAATCTTTCAACCGTTACAACATAACCGGAGCAACCTGTACATTCTGGTGTCATTTTACCATATCTAACAGCCTTATCTATATCCATTACGTAAACTTGCAGCGTTATATTGCTTCCTTGCCCTATTATCTTCATATCCCCGCTTACCTTTGGCTCTGCCCAAATAAAGTATTTCTTAAGCTCAAAGAAAACAGTACCTGTACCTTCTGCAATTATACCTTTGCTGCTAAGATTAACCTTGAACCTTATACGCGCTATATAGAAACCTTCTTCTGGTGGTGTGAAGAATGTTATAACGCTTCCATTAACAGATTCATTAAGCATTGATTTGTTATAGCCTTGCATTTCACCAAGTGCGTCTTTAAACTCAGGCCATTCTTTACGCATCTCTGTTATCTCAACATTTATTATATTATTATCAGGTATGTATTCATCTGTTATGAGATCCCTTATCTTTAGCTTTATTCTTGCTGTTGAGCTTGGAGCAATGAATGTAAATTCATCACCCTTCATATCAACCATTCCGCCTGTTGCATAAAGATATTGAATGCCAAAGGCCTCGCCAGCATAATGCTTGCCATAAACAGGATGGTTAAATTCTATATCAACTTTATAGTTGCCTGTTGTATTAATCCATGAATTGTTATTCCATATAAGTATAATGCATTGACCAGCCACCCCAGGCTCTTCTGGCGGTTCTTTACCAAACATCTGAGATAGAGCACTAATATTCATCACAGTAAAGTTTACATCATACATATTCTTTTTATCATCAAACACTTTGAGCTTGTAATACTTGTTGCTACAATTTATATCCATACACGCATTTCCTGCACATGGCCCACCTTCGCCAGACAGTTTTGTTATATCCCTTATGAATGTAGCTATAGTTACACTTGAACCAGGAGCAAAAGTATTTATCATTATTACCTCTGGCCCTGCTTCAGCCTCATCTATATATTTCGGATTTACAGTCATTGCTATAAAGCTTATTTTCTGTACCTCAAAAGCGGCATCCATTTTTTGCTTATCCCCGCTGGCATCGCTGACCTCTACAACAACCTTATACTTGCCGCTATCCATTGCTTTATACTCCGCATAGTACCTGCCTGTGTCGCTCTGTGTGAAAGAGAGCACCACACTTGTTCCTTTCGGCTCAAAAATCTTACCACTAAGAGTAGTTGCGTTGAAAAAGTTATCATTTGAGTCTTTGGTTATAACCCATATCTTTATTTTTGATTTAGGAGCAAAAGTGTAGGATGGGTTATTATTTAGGTCTGTTATTTTTACAAATAGTTTGAAGCTCTCAACAACAAAGACTTCTGTAGGTGTGTCGTTAAGCGTAACAAAAAATGCCCCAGTAGGTGAGTTTGCTGGTATTTGGTAATCAACCACAAAGTAACCATTATTATTTGTGCTATTTGAATAATTGTACACCTCCTTTGCCTTGTCATCAAAAATTTTTAGGATAAAGGATTGATTTGGAAGGAAATGGGCGCTTTCATTGGTAATTGTCACAAGGAAATGTGCAATATCTCCTTTACTAAAATACGTGCGATTCAAGAGTGGTGTAATTATTAACTTATTACCACTTTCTACCTCTGTATCAATAAATACGTATTTCTTTAAAAATTTCTCTCCTATTGTATACCTTGTTTCCACCATATCCTTCTCTGCACTATCCTCACTAGAATTGTAAAGAAGGAAAAGCTTATCATCATCAACCCATATCGAATCATAAATGCCTGGCCTGCTCTCATCCACCAATACAAAAGAGTAGTTCTTTCCATCAAGATTTTGTACCACCCCATAGTGTAACTTCTTTGATTTGCTGAGCGTTAAAAGCTCTGTAAAGTTGCCTCCAAACTCATTGCCAGCTGTTATTTCATTACTCGTATCAACAAAAATAACATTACCGTCACCTATAAGCCTTGCCTTCATAAATTTTCGTGATTTAACTATCTTAAATTCTACGCTTACTGAATCACTACCTTGCTTGAGTGTTAATGTATATGTACCAGAAGGGAGGGAAAGCAAATAGCTGTACTCTATCATTCCTATACTGCCAGGTATTTCAAAGCTTGCATTCTGTGTGCCTGTTATTTCAGCAGATATATTGCTTGTTGATGTGCTGTTTACCTTTATAATCATGCTCTCATTTATCTTATATTCATATTTATCAATGTACGCAAAAAGAGCACTTACGTTAGCAGGCAAAACAAGCGTTACAAATACTGCAAAAGTTATTATCAGCAATATAGATTGCCTCATATATATTAATGTTTTTCAGGTAGTTTAAATATATGAGCTTTTACTATGTGATGATAAAATTATAGAAAAGTGATAAGCATTGCTATCCCTAAGATTAGAAATATCCCTCCACTCAACATACCTATAGCTCTTACCCTCCCTTTTATAATACCTTCTTTATGCTCAAGCTCTTTCATTTCCAATAATGGTCGCATCCCCCTAATAAACCATCCTTTAACCTTTACCTCCCTTCCCACAAGCTTATCCACCTTTTTCCAGGCAAAGAAAAGATTTCCAAGAAACGGAAGCAAGCTTTCATAATTGAGGTAGATAAGTCCTGTATTATCCTGAAGCATCATATCTTCGGAGAATATATAACCAGCCTGCCCCCTACCTATTATCTTGCCTTCCAACTCAACAGGTCTGCCCTTTATAGGGGAGGCGTAGATATCTGCCATAAGCTCGAGCACATTCTTTTTCTCAAACAGCCCCTCTTTATATTTATATGCGGTTTGGAGCATTATCGATATCCCAAATAAAGCAATAAATAGTCCAATTAGCCAAAATACAGCAAGATGTATAAATAGGGCCGGAAGCAGGATAAAAGCTAAAAATATGGCTATGCCAAGCAAAGAAATTGTTATGAAGGGGAGATATTTTACTATCACATCCTTTATAAAGCCTTTATAGAGCCTGCTTCTATCTATTTCCATGCCACTTTCCACCATGCTGAAATCTACGAATGGACTTATTCCTGCTAGTTTTGCAAGCCTTGAAAGCCTTTCTATCCTCTTTCCTGTAAGTGGGTGTGTGGAACCTAGCTCAATAAAGAATGCCCACGGGTTTTTAAGATCATAAAGCAATGCCCTCTTTATATACTCATTTATATCCTTTCCATGTATGTTTGCATTCGCATAGATTAATCCAAGCCCCTTTGATAACTTATAATCCGTTATACCCATTGCCCTCGTTGAAGCCATTAACCGCATCTCTTCTGGCTTATCTGGCTTAGCTATTATTCCATAAGCTATTTTTACCAGTGCATGAGCTAGTGTGTTTGGATTGCCCGTTGCCTTTGCAGAGAATTCATCAGCATAGTATTCTCTTACACGCGAGAGGTATAGAAGGATGTAACTTCCTATCATGTAAAATACGTATGAAATTATACCTACAATAACTACATATCCCTTTCCTTTTCCCCTGTTACTACTAGCGCTTCTTGTAAGTATCCAATAGAGCTCATAGAGCAATTGCAGAATAGTGGATGCTATGGCCATTACTATAAAATCTCTATGCACGATATGCCCAAGCTCGTGAGCAAATACAGCCTTAATCTCTTCTTCATCAAGATAGGTAAAAATACCTTCAGTAAATATTATCCTCGCATTGTTTCTTGTTGAACCATAAGTAAAGGCTTGTGGGTTATCATCAGCAATGTATCCAATCTTGGGAATCTTTATTTTATTTTCCATACAAATCTTTTCAACAAGCTCTGCAACATTTCTATTCTTATCTCTTAACCCTTCTATACCAATAAACCTTGCTTTATAGAAGATTTGATTGGTAAAATCGCCTATGTATGGAGAGAGAAACCACATAAGGAAGTTTATAATCAGGGTGGCAGAGATGAGAAATACCCAGTTTACGTAACCCAGGGCATAGAAAGCGGTGAGTAGCACAGCGAGAAGCATAGCAAAGAGCAGGGAGAGGGTGAATACAGATGCAATAGCAAGATTTCTTACCATCTTTATTTTTATTTGTTCTATTTTAAATTAGATTATGCAAGATAGTAGAGCAGGCAAAGCCAATATATTGGATGATGAGCACACGCTCTTAATGGACAGTGGTATATATAATATTGTTGAAAATATTCCTGAGCATAGCAAGAATGCGTTAAGAATAGCAAGAACAGCTCTTAAAGGGGTCAGGATAGATAGGGAATGTATAGCTGTTTGTGGGATGGGAGGCTCGGCTATCAGTGGTGATATATTTAGATGCTTAGTAAACAAAAGGGTTGAAGTGGTGAGAGATTACAAATTACCTGTATATATAGATAAGGATTATTTTCTTATAGCAATAAGCTACTCGGGTAATACAGAGGAAACGATATCATGCGTTAATGAGGCATATGAAAGAGGTATCGAGCTTGTTGGCATAAGTTCTAACGGGATTTTGGAGGAACTGTGCAGAAAATGGGGAAAGTGTTTTGTTAAAGTACCTGAAGGTATGCCTCCCCGCTCTGCATTGCCTTATCTTTTGTTCCCCTTGCTTGTTCTTGCTGAAAAATCTAAAATGATTTCTGTTGATTTTGAATCCCTAATAGATATGCTCTCTTCTTTAAAGAAAAGGTTGGGTTTCTCAAGGGGAAGCAGCGAGAATGAGGCAAAAAGAATAGCGCTAGCTGTAAAGGGCAGGATACCTGTTATATATTCATTTCACCCATATACAGCGGTCGCTTACAGGGCAAAAACACAATTCAACGAGAATTCAAAGATTCAAGCCTTTAGCGAGGTATTGCCAGAGTTGAACCACAACTCAATTCTGGGTTGGCGAGCAAGCATGGGTAGGAATTTCTGTGTTATTTTTATAAGAGATGGTGAGCTTGAAAACGAAAAGTTAAAGAAAAGGATAGAGTTTACAGAAAATGTTATTAAAAGGGCCGGAGGCAGGATCATCGAGATAGAGGCAGAAGGTAAGAATTTGGTGGAGAAGATGTTCAGCGTTATTTACCTTCTTGATTTCGCCAGCATATATTTGGGCCTTCTAAATGGTGTAGATCCAACAGAAACCAAGCTTATAAGCAAGCTAAAGAAATATGTAGGGGAAAGAGGGAAATAGCATTTATTCCTTCTTTCTAATTATCTCTTTATGGTATGGGGAAACCTTTCAAGGGAAATAAGGAATGCGTTGAAGGAGAGGGGGTTCAAAAAGCCTACCCTCGCACAAATAGAAAGTTTTGAGCATATAGTTAGCAATCGCAACACACTTCTCATTGCGCCAACAGGTGTTGGTAAGACAGAGGCTGTGCTATTGCCAGTATTTGACAGATTTTTAAGGGAAAGAGAAAGATTGAAACCAATAAGTATTCTTTACATAACACCATTAAGAAGCCTTAATAGAGATATGCTTTCCCGCATATTATGGTGGTCAGAGCGCCTGGGGTTTGAGGTAAGTGTAAGGCATGGCGATACGGGTAGGTATGAGAGAGGCATGCAAGCTGCAAACCCTGCAGATATGTTTATTATCACGCCAGAAACGTTGCAAGCAATGCTTGTGGGTAAGCAATTGAGGAAACATTTAGCAAACGTTAAATGGGTAATAATTGATGAAGTTCATGAGCTTGTTGGCAATAAGAGAGGTGCTCAGTTGGCTATTGGCTTAGAAAGGCTTAAGATGCTTGCTGGGGATTTTCAGATTATAGGGATTTCAGCGACTATAAGGGATAAGCAAGAGGTAGCAAAATTTATTTCTCCCAATAAAGATTGTGTAATTGTGGATGTTACCGAAAAGAAAAGGGTATGTGTTAGTGTTATTTCTACCAGCGATGGTAAGAGTGATGTAGAGATTATCGAAAGACTTGTAGCTAGGCATAACTCCGTGCTGATTTTTACAAATACAAGAGAGCAGGCGGAGTTTTTGTCTGCGCGCTTAAGAACGCTAAGCCAATTCCCTATAGAAACGCACCATTCCTCTTTATCAAGGGATGTAAGGGTGGCAGGGGAGAGGCTTTTTAAAGAGGGCAAAATTAAAGCGTTAGTATGTACTTCCAGCTTAGAATTGGGTATAGATATTGGAAGCGTTGATCTCGTTATCCAATACTTCTCCCCTCGCCAAGTATCCAAATTTTTGCAGAGAAGTGGAAGGAGTGGTCACAAAGTGGAGATGGTTTCAAAAGGCGTAATAATAACAAAGCATGGCGATGATTGTTTTGAATCAGCTGCAATAGCAGGGCTTGCGAAGAAAAACATGTTAGAGCCAACAATAATATATAAAAAGGCTATGGACGTGCTTATGCACCAAATAGCTGGCTTGCTTATGGAGTATTCCAAGCTAAGCGTTAGGAAGGTGTGGGATGTAGTTAAGCATGCCTATCCTTACAACGATATAAAAATTGAAGAGGTTATGGATGTATGCAGCTTTATGAGAGAGGTAAGGCTTATAAGCATGTTTGAGGAAGGAAAGGAAGCGTGGATAAGAGCAAGGCGTGGGTTATGGAAATACTACTACGAAAACCTTTCCACCATACCAGATACAAAAACATACAAGGTTGTGGATATAGTAAGCGGCAAAGAAGTTGCAACACTGGATGAGGAATTTGTGAATATATATTGCCTTCCCAACGCCAGGTTTATAGTTAAAGGACAGGCTTGGAGGGTGGTGGATGTTAGAGAGCAAAGCGTTATGGTAGAGCCATATACTGGCAGGGAGGCGAGCATACCTGCATGGATTGGCGAACTTATACCTGTCCATGCTAATGTTGCCATGGAGGTGGGAAAAATAAGACGCTTACTTGGGAAATGGATTGCTGAGGAAAAAGATAAAGAAGATATGTACAGGTATATGAAAGAGCATTACAGCATAGACATTCACGCCTTTAATAGTATGCTGGATATCATGAAAAGGCAGGTAAAGTATAGCTTTATTCCAGATGAGCAAGCTGTTTATATTGAAGGGGAAGGGGATTATGTGGTTATACATTCCTGCAATGGGAGTATGGTTAATGAGGCACTTGGCAAGATCATAGCATTCCTTTTAACACCAAAGATTGGCTCAGTGGTAATGGAAAGTGACCCTTACAGAATTATTTTGCGCCTGCAGAGGGGGAATGAGGAGATGGTAGCAGAGGTATTAAAAAGTGTTGATTTAAGCATAGTAAAGCAGTTGCTTGCGATGCACATGAAGAACTCAGAGCTTTTCATGTGGCGTTTTACACATGTAGCAAAACGTATGGGAATAATAAAAAGGGATGCAAGTTATGGGAAAGGTTATATAAGGAAGCTGGTTGATGTTTACCAGAGCGACATACCATTTAAGGAAACATTGAATGAGATATTTACAGAAAAGATGGATGTTGAGGGTGCGATGGAGATTATAAAAAAGATAAGATGTGGGCAAATGGGAATTTTTGTTAAAAAAGGTTTATCACCCCTAGCAACCATTGGTATAGAGGCTAGGTTTGAACTTGTTACTACACCCTCAATGGAAAGTGAAATCTTTGATGTATTTAAAAAAAGAATCATGGATACAAAACTAATGCTTGTGTGCTTTAACTGTGCAAGGTATATAGAGCATGTTATAGCAAGAGATGTTCCGCAAGATATAAAGTGTCCAAAATGCGGGGCAAAACTTATAGGTATTGTTAAGCCGTGGGAGGAGGAGAAGGTAAAGGTGCTGGAGAAATACCTCAGGGGTAAAAAGCTAAACAAAGAAGAAGACAGAATGCTTACCGAGCTTTTGGAGTCTGCAACCCTAACGATAACCTATGGTAAGCAAGCGGTAATAGCTATGGCTGGTAGGGGGGTTGGCGTGGCTACAGCAAAGCGCATACTTGCAAAGATGAAGAGCGGAGATGAACTAATAATGGAAATAATGCGAGCAGAGCGAGAGTATGTAAGGACGAAGAGGTATTGGGAGATAGAGAGATACGAAACTTAAAAATTATCGGGAAATTAAAAATTAAAAAAGCTTCGCAAAATTTCCCGAAAACATTGCGGGAAATGGTGTGTTGCGACGGGTAGAAGCTCTAAATTTTCGGCTCGGCGAAACTTCGCGCAACAGGAGATTAAGCTTTGCTCGGGTCTTACGCTTAAACCCTCGCTCACCCAAATCCCTTCGGGACTTTGGTTAATCTGATACGTTAGGCGAAGTGCAAATTGGTACATCTTATTTTACTTAATTTCAATAATTTTTCCCACTCCATACTCAATAAAATTTCCCTTATATTCCTTTCTGAAAGCCTCTCTTACTAAATCACCTGTGCAATGAGATGGTGCAACCTTCTCTACTCCCAATTCTTTAAGTTCTTTAACGCAAGATAGAGGAGGATGGTGAAATCCTCCCAAAACTAAATATACTTTATCTCTTTTCATCAATTCTTTGGCTTTCTTTACAATATTCACAATTCCGGGATGAGCACAGCCTGTAATAATTACTAATCCCTTTTTTGAATCAATAATCAGAGATTGCTCTTTCGGAGGTCCATAAAGTTCTCCAGTTATGTAAATAAAATCAGAAATTTTTCTTGGAGCTGAAATCTCTACGAATTTTGCTCCATTTTCGACTATCATATTTTTAATAGATTGAGGAAATGAACTTGGAATAAAGACAGTCACATTACTGTTTCTCTCTAAAAAACCTTCCAATCCTCCTAAATGGTCATTATGAATATGAGAAATAACTACCTTCTTGATTGAAGTGAGGTTGATACCTAATTTTTTCATATTTGAAAGCAAAATTTTTGAGTCTCCTCCAGTATCAAAAAGTATCAACTCCTTAGGAGTTTTTATTATAGTAGCAAAGCCCCAGGCTGTTTTAAGTTCTGAATTTACTTGATAGTTGTCATAGACAGAGATTAAAGTTATTTCAGGTTTTTCCTCTTCAGATTCAGTTTTTATTAGCCTGTTTATCCCGTCAATCCAACTTTTATCTAATTCTGGTTTTCCTTCTTTTTTGATATTTATTGCCCAGCAACTGTAACCTGTTCTTCCTTCAACTCCATGACCAATTAAAATATGTGCTTCCAATCCTCTTTCTTGATTATCCTCCAAAATAAATATGGCAGTTTTAACATTCTCCAAAATTCTGTAACCCTTTTCATCTGTCGGAATATGGTATCTTTCTTCTGGCTCAATCCATTGTGAAATTGTAATATCTATGGGTTTCTTGAAAATTAACTCTATAACTCTGTCTTTTTGCTTTATTTCCCGAATATCTTCTTCGCTAAAAACACATGTTGCTTGTAGATTTAGTTCATGAAGTTTGCGAGTAAGTAAACTCGCTATTCCTTTTCCTTTTTCGGATTTTAGGTTTATAATTTCTTGTCTACCATTTTCGTAAAACACGATCTTTTCAACTATTGCTTGTAATATTCTGTTGTAGCAAATTTCTCTACTCTTTACACCATCAAATCCTTTAATTTCATCACAGGCTTCTTTTGCTTTATTTATATCTATTGGAGCAATGGTTTGTGCGACATATTCAAAACAACCATCTTTTTTAGGGACATCACTCATGTCTATGCATAAATCCATCATTTTATCAAAATCTGAGATTGAAGGATTATTGTTAGCAATATCCATCATAGCGTAGAAATTGCAGATATTCTTTCCGTAAATAAGAGCACATCGGGTAATCTTGTCTAATGAAAACCAGACACCACATATAGTAGCTAACATAATAATTGCTAAAAACCCAAAAAGTAATTTTCTGTTTTTCATCTTCCCATAAATCAATTAATTTAAAATTCTTTAAAATACTTTTGATTATATTCGGTTTTTACCTAATTATTTCAGCAAACTGTATCCCCATCCCCTTTCTCCTTTTCTCAATTAAACTTCTACTTTCCAATTTATTCCAAGCACAAATATCGTTCTCCCATAAAAGAAATCTTCTAAAAATTTAAAAGTGGAATAAATTGATTTTCTTTCAACTTCTTTTCCTGTATTCTTCATACTCAACCAAAATTTCTCTCCATTTTTTAGTTCCAAGTTTTTTGCGCAGGAACAGCGAACCTATCCTCGCCAACGAACTTCTGAAAAATCCTATTCTCGGATTATACAAATCCAAGACTTTTTGCAGGGAATTCCTCTCATTCTATACATTTCGAAAGTTTTTTTGTAAATCTTTTCAGAAACTAGGGCCTGCCTTTTGTTTTAGCCTCTCAATTATTCTAGCGAACTTTTCAGGATTTTTTACTGAAAGAATTATTTTTCTCCAATAGCCCTTTTTCTTTTCAATTTCCACGCTTTTGCCGTGATGAATCGCGAAGTAAAGTTTTCTCCCGAACCAAACTCTCAATCCCCAACCAACATACCACGGAATTCTGTCAATTATTTTAACCTCCTTTATTTCAAAAATCGGAATCTTGCATCAGCATAAATCCTGAAGTAACTCGGAAAAGTAGACGATGAGATTTTTCCTCGTAAACGGGTTTTATTGTTCTCTTGTCCATTGACATCTTCCTTCAACGCACTTGCAGGCAACATTAAACTTCCTTGCATTGTAACAATCGAACCATTCGCATGTAGTTATGATGGATCCTTCAAACTTCGATTGACAAACCTGCTTTGAGCAACCGCTTGCCAAACAATCCTCATCGCTATCGCATTTCCCATAAGTTGACCAACCGCAGAATTTTAAGTTCGGAGATAAAGTATAATAGTTACCATCCTTATCCGAAAACACGACCTCTGCATCTTCAGAAACATTAAAAATTGTTACCTTTCTTTTGCACATGCATCTGCAAAGTTCTCCAACTTGCCTTTCTAAAATTTTATAAGTTGAGCCTTCCTTCTCAACCTTTACCTCAACTCCGCAGCAATTAACCCAAACTTCAGCACTCAAAGTTTTATTTTGCTCATCATAGCTTACCAAAGGTCCGTTAAATTTTGGAAATTCTGCCTCGCAGTTTTCAACTTTGTAACTTACCGTATTTTGTTTGAAGAAATAATGATAACCAATACCTACACCAATCAACAAACCAACTATTACACAGAGACTAACTGTGAGTGTAAGTTTGGAAGTTGTATTTATTCCTTTGCGCTTGTCAACTAAATATTTGATTATGCCTGCAATTGAAGCACCAACCACCATAATGAGAATAGCTACAGGAAAAATTCTTCCTTCAGTTTTTCCAAGATGGTGTGCGGTTATTATAATGCCTGTAACAATACCTCCCAAAATACACCCAACCAAAACTATAATTTGTTTCCGGTTTTTAGTTTTCATCATAAACCAATTAGTTTAAAATTCTTTAAAATACTTTCGATTATATTCGGTTTTTACCGAATTATTTCAACAAAATAACATTCCCCATTCCCCTTCTCCTTTTCTCAATCAAACCTCTGCTTTCCAGCAAATCCAGAGCCCTGCTAATGCTTGCCTTCGAAAGTCCCGTTTTTTCTGGAAGTTCGCTTTGTTCTATGATTCCACCAGCCTCAATTATTGCCTTGTATATTTTCTGCTCCTCTTCTTTCAATGTTTTTACTACCTGTCCCCATCTCTTTTTTCTTTCCTCAAGTAACAATTCGCCAGCGGGTTTTTCAACCGAATCAAAGAATAGCAGATACATCCCGCTAATAGCGAGGGTGATTGATGCCCCTATTAGAATTATTACATCCGAAAATGTGAAAAATCCGGGAATTTGGGTAATTGCAGTATTCTGACCTTCTATAAATATTTGGACTGGAGTGGGATTTAGCAATTTTATTCCAAGCACGAATACCGAAGCTACAAATAAAGCTGCCATGAATACCATTTTTCCGTGAATTTTTTTACCTTCCATCTTTTTCGCCCTCCTAAAGAATAAAAAGAAAATAAAAAATTGTTTGTATTCTTTACTTTGGTGCATGTGGTCCATGCAATGGCAACTTACTGCAATCTATTGGTCCATTAGGTCCGTAACAGTTTCTTATCACTGCGGAACTTTGCTCCTCTATGGATTTCACTGTTTCGCTGTTCAGGTCTATTGTAATCTTGTAGTATTTGCCCTCAACTTTTACCGTTAGGATTACTTCATCTTCACTGCCTGTTATTGCGCTGATTACATCTTTAGAGTGTATGCCTTTTCCATTAGTTAATTGTTGTATTCTGCTGTGCTTATTGACCATCTTGATCCACTTTTCCATCTCCTTTTCGTGTTCTGCCTGTATTTTCTCCATTTCTTCCTTAGTCATTTTGTGAACCACTAACTTATGTGTCAGTTTATGTCCTCCCGCTTCTATAGTAAAATTGTATTCTCCTTCTGGCATCGGGATTTCTTTTACAACCTTACCGTTTTCACATATTTTTAATTGCTCTCCCATTGCTACTACCCTAACTTCCTTCCCTGCAAACCTCAGCAAATTGCTTACTCCAAAAGCTGTTGCCATGCCGGCTATTGCCAACCCTGCAACCAGCAGAATGCTAAGCAGAGCCAACCTTTTTTTCATTCCGCCCTTCATTTTCTTTTACCTCCTTACATTCAGTAGCCACTTTGGTGGTTCTGCTTATACATAGGCTGAAACACCTTAACTATTATGTGTGTGAAACTGATTTCCAATTAATTTAATAATACTTTTGAGATTCATCCCACTAAATCTCAATTATCCTTCCTGCCCCTCCCTCAATATATTTTTCAGGGTAAAGGGATTTTATCTCTGATTTATACTGAGTGCAATGAGTAGGGCAAATCAAATCCAAGTCCTTTAAGGATTCAGGCTTAGTTGCATGCAAACCCCCTATAATACCATAAACTTTACCAAATTGAGAAGCTACCTTAAGGATATGCTCCATTCTTGGGTGCGAGCATCCTGCTATGATCACTATACCTTTTTCTGTCTCAACGCAGAGTGATTGTTCTATTCCCTCAAGTTCACCAGTAGAGTAAATTCCTTCATAGAATTTTGTAGGTCTTTTCACTTCAATAACTTCTCTTGCATTCTTTGCTTCAGAAAAATAAGAAGGAATCCAGAGTTTCACTTTATTATTCAGTTGAAGGAAGGATGATAAACCACCTGTATGGTCCCAGTGAAGATGGGAGACAAAAATATCTTCAATCTCTTCTGGATTGATTTTAAGTTTTTCCATGTTGGAAAGCAAAATCCTTCCATTCGCTCCTGTATCAAAAAGAATCTTCTTCCCTTTAACTTCTACAAGTGCAGAAAATCCCCAATCAGCCTGCAAATCAAACCTTGCGCTTGTGTTATCATAAATAATAGTAATTTTTTTCATTTTTTCACCTCCTCCTGCAATCTTTCATCTAAGGTTCCATCAGGAAGCATCCAATCTGGATGCATCTTGCCTTTTTCTTCCATCTGATAACGAATACAATTTTCCCAATCTCCCTTACAATACAATTCTATCCACTTCTTATCTAACTTTCCTTCCTCATAAAATCTCTTCATTGGACAAACCAGATACCATTTACAATCTCTAAGTAAGACCTGCAATTTTCTATAACTCTTTATTAAATCTTGCTTAAATACTGGATTATAAAGAAGAGTTGTGGGATGAGGCAGAGGTAGTATCTTTTTATCTTTTGCTAAAAACAGCTTACCAAAAACTGAAGAAAATTCTTCTTTCGGAGGTAATGGAATACCATATTTTTGAAAAATATAGCAGGTGGCATAATAACCTAAAGGAACCAATATCTTTGGATTTATTAATTTAATCTCTTCATTCAAGTAATAACTGCAGGCTTTAATTTCATCCTGCTTGGGCCTTCTGTATTTTGGAAGCATACATTTAATTAGATTTGTCATGTAAATTTCTCGCCTTTTGATTCCTGCCGAGTTTAACAATTCATTCAATACTCTCCCTGAAGGACCAACAAACATTCTTCCTTCTCTATCCTCTTTTTCTCCCGGTGCCTGAGCAATTAACATAATTTTGGCATTCAAATTTCCCTCTCCACAGATAGCATTCATTCTGGTTTCAGATAACCTGCACTTCCTACATTCCTTTATTCTTTTGTTTAATTCATCAATTTCCATAATCCATGCACCATCAAATATTTTTATCCGCCATTATCTGAAGTTGAACCATCATCTTTAATCTTTTTGAAAATGTGAAATTTCCCTATTCTCCTTTCCAATTTAAATGGACCATTATCGAGCATGAGTTTTTCTAAATCTTTTGTTCCCATTTTCTCTCTTGAATACAAATTCACAACCAAACCACTTTTTACGGAGAGTATTCCTCCGGGTTTCAGCACTCTATACAGCTCTTTGATCAGAGCAGGGCGATTTTTGACCATTGGAAGCACATTATACAACAAAACAATATCAACAGATTCGTCTGGCAATCCAGTATTCAAGCCAGATAAAATTGTTTTTACATTTTTTAATCCTTTTTTCCTTATTTGCTTTTCCACTGACTTAATAGCTAAAGGATGAATATCCAAGGCATATACTGTCCCTTCTTTTCCCACTATCTCCGCAGCAGGTATTGTATTAAATCCAATTCCGCAGCCATAATCCAAAATTACATCTCCTCTTTTAGCCCCCGTCAACAAAACTTCTCCTTTCTTATCACGGAAAAGCCCTCGTATTCTCATGAGTATGGTTGCTATGCGGAAAATAAAGTTTGCCATTGGCGTTTCCTTTTTCATTTTCCCACTCATTTTCTATAGCTCGATTTCATACTCTTAGGCGACAATGCGAATAAATGAACATGTTTTTCATTCCTCTTAGATTTAATACTCGCTGTCTTGCTGTACTCTTTGTGCATCAAAATTGATAAGATAAGCTGCGCAATAGCAAGACTATTCATAATTTCACCTTTATTTGTATACTGTTTTTGCTTTTTATATTTTGTTCTGAAGTGAGCAGTTCACTTAATGTTTTGGGGATAAAAGAAGTTTCATTAGGAAAATTTGAACGAAACGAAGTGAAGTCTTTTTCTTATCTTTTTTATTCTTCAATATCCCTCACCCACTCCATCTCATTTGGTGGATTTGTTCTCAACATTTCCCGCCATTTTTCATCTGTAAGCCTGTCTTTCATCGGATGCTTGAATTCATAATAACTAAAAACAGGACCTGCTCCAACCAAAATCCTGTTATCCGGGAGCTTATATGCAACGACAATCAGCTTAACATAGCCAACACCTTCCTCCAAAACCTTTTTTGTATTCATATCCGTATGAACATCTGCGATTATCGTTGTCTTTTTTGATTTATCATCTACATCCTCAATTACGGAATTCAGTTCTTCTCCAAAGTTTTTAATGAAATCATAATCATCCCGGGTTAATTCCTCATTCTCCAGCTCCTTTTTTGATATATTAACCAATCTTTCCAGAATTCTTTCCAGATTCTGCAATCTGTATTTTGCCGTGCTATCCAAAACACCCATTTCATCTAATCCCTTGTTTGTCATCCTCGTTAAAGCTAATAATCTATTGTAAAATTCTGGAACCGGCTCAACATAGCCGACAACGGGTTTCTCTGGCGGGGTATACGGCATACCCTTCTCAGTCATAGTATAGCTCTGTTTCGCATACAAAATGGTATCATGCCTCAACTCTGTCCACGAAGCCAGAGCGGTTGTTAGCTCTTTATCCTGCCATGCCTTTGTCTGCATGAAGGTTGGATATCCATTCAAAAATTCCTTTAATAAAGGCTTTAAAGCATAGAGCCAGCTCCAATACAGGTTTTTGTTCCAATCCTTTGCAGTAAAATTATCAAACTCTTCTCTTAATTTCGCATACTGTGTGGAGTAATTTT